>Ga0209578_10000166_pt1 | contig 123872 bp, 105 predicted proteins | sample tdAd472_FD_187127 | JGI IMG/M metagenome (GOLD analysis project Ga0209578, IMG submission 187127) | Marine sediment microbial communities from the Atlantic coast under amendment with organic carbon and nitrate - tdAd47.2 (SPAdes)... | ecosystem: Environmental > Aquatic > Marine > Coastal >...
CAAGTGCGCGCCGAGGGAGGGAGCGAAACGGCGCTTTTCCGGTTCGCGACCGACGGAGGGCACCCCAGCGGGGCGCGTGTACCAGACGGGCGGTTCAGGCACTTCAGCGACGGCTTCGGCGCGTCACTGGGAGCATAGGTAGTGGATAGTGATGTCGAAATGGAAGAAGGCCGCTGTGATCGTGGTATACCCCCGAAAGGGAGTCAAGGGGGGTTCGACCGCTCGGGGGTATACCAGGATTGCAGTGGCCGCTCAGCTGGAAAGAGTATCCCCACAAAACAACCCCGCTAATCTGCCAAGAGCCATAAAAAAGGGCCCATCCAATGGATGAGCCCTGTGCAGCATATTGCGTTGCCAGGCTGTTTACCAGCCGGTGACTTCGCCCAGTGCGGAGCCGATTTCAGCCAGCGAACGCACGGTTTTGACCCCGGCATCTTCCAGCGCGGCGAACTTCTCGTCCGCTGTACCCTTGCCGCCGGAGATAATAGCGCCGGCATGTCCCATACGCTTGCCTTTGGGGGCCGTTACGCCTGCGATATAGCTGACGACGGGCTTGGTGACATTCGCCTTGATGAACGCCGCGGCCTCTTCCTCCGCTGTACCGCCTATCTCACCGATCATAACGATAGCCTCTGTGGCGGGATCGTTCTGGAACATCTCCAGAATATCGATGAAATTGGAACCAGGTATAGGGTCACCACCGATGCCCACGCAGGTTGACTGGCCATAGCCTGCATCTGTGGTTTGCTTGACCGCTTCGTAGGTCAGGGTACCAGAGCGGGAAACAATGCCCACCTTGCCGGGGAGGTGTATATGGCCGGGCATGATGCCTATTTTGCACTCTCCTGGCGTTATCACGCCGGGGCAATTGGGCCCTATCAGGCGCACGTCCAACTCATCGCACTTCACCTTGGCCTCGAGCATATCCAGCGTGGGAATGCCTTCGGTGATGCAGACGATGAGTTTGATCCCGCCATTTGCAGCCTCAAGTATTGAATCCTTGCAAAATGGTGCCGGCACATAGATCACAGAAGCGTCCGCTCCCGTTGCGGCCACGGCCTCGCGCACCGTATTGAATACGGGCAGGCCCAGATGTTCCTGCCCGCCTTTGCCTGGCGTAACACCGCCAACCATCTGCGTACCGTACTCGATTGCTTGCTCGGAATGGAAGGTGCCCTGTGAGCCGGTGAACCCCTGACAGATAACCTTGGTATTCTTGTCGATAAGAACGCTCATTATGCCGCTCCTCCTGCTGCAGTCACTGCCTGTTGCGCAGCGTCAGTAAGGCTGGTGGCAGCAATAATATTCAGTCCACTGTCGGCCAGAACTTTCCGGCCCAACTCCGCATTGTTGCCCTCCAGGCGCACCACAACCGGGACTTCAACGCCTATCTCCTCAACGGCACCTATGACGCCCTCAGCGATCAGGTCGCAGCGCACAATACCGCCGAAAATGTTGATCAGCACGGCTTTCACGTTGTCGTCGGAAAGAATGATCTTGAAGGCCTCGGATACACGCTCCTTGGTGGCGCCGCCGCCGACGTCAAGGAAGTTTGCCGGGAACCCACCATGCAGTGCCACGATGTCCATGGTACCCATCGCCAGCCCGGCTCCGTTGACCATACAGCCGATGTTGCCGTCCAGCGCCACGTAGTTCAGTTCCCACTGCGCCGCATGGGCTTCGCGCTCGTCTTCCTGGGACGGGTCATGCATCTCCCTGAGGGCGCTCTGGCGGTAGAGTGCGTTGCTGTCCACACCCAGTTTGGCGTCCAGGCAGTGCAGCTTGCCTTCCTCTGTGATGACCAGGGGGTTTACTTCGATGAGCGCCAGATCCTTGTCGACAAACATCTGTGCCAGCCCCATGAAGATCTTTACGAACTGCTTGATCTGGTCACCGGACAGGCCCAGTTGAAACGCCAGTTCGCGGCCCTGATAAGGCTGCGGCCCTACCAGCGGGTCGATGGTCGCCTTGAGTATTTTTTCAGGCGTCTCCTCCGCGACCTTCTCAATCTCCACGCCGCCTTCGGTGGAAGCCATAAACACGATACGCCGTGTGGAACGGTCGACGACGGCACCCAGGTAAAGCTCTTCAGCGATATCGGTGCAGGACTCAACCAGAATTTTGCTGACCGGCTGTCCATTTTCGTCCGTCTGGTAGGTAACCAGGTTCTTACCCAGCCATTGCTCGGCAAACTCCCTGATTTCATCCTTGCTCTTGACCAGCTTGACGCCGCCGGCTTTGCCGCGTCCGCCAGCATGCACCTGGGCTTTTACCACCCACATATCGCCGCCAATCTTGTCTGCCGCTTCTGCCGCGTCCGCGGGTGTATCAACTGCATACCCCTTGGAGACCGGCAGTCCGTATTCGGCAAACAATTGTTTGCCCTGATACTCATGAAGATTCATGTGTTGTCCTGCTCTTTTCTGGATTGCTAGTGTTGCTCGATTTTGACCCGATACTGCGCTGCAGTACCTGGCCCCTCAATTACGCGCGCCGGCGATTGGTCTTATTGTACGCGCGCGTGCGATTCTACTTGCGTTTCTTGCGATTGGCGATATGAATCGCCTGCCCGTCTACGGCAAGTGCTGCCTCGTGTACCGCTTCTGACAATGTCGGGTGGCCGAAAACGGTCAACGCGAGATCTTCAGCGCTGGAGCCGAACTCCATCGCTATAACGACCTGCTGCACCAGATCCGCCGCTGAAGGCCCGACGATATGACACCCCAGAATGCGATCTGTCTCTTCATGCGCCAATAGCTTGACCATACCATCGGAGTCGTTTGAGGCCAGTGCCCTGCCGCTGGCGGCAAACGGAAACGTACCGGCTTTGTAGGGTACGCCCTCGGCCTTGAGCTGCTGCTCCGTCTTGCCAACTGCGGCGACCTCCGGATGCGTGTAAATGATCGAGGGAATGCAGTCATAGTTCATTTGCGCCGGCTTGCCGTGAATCCGCTCAGCCACCATAACCCCTTCTTCCGAGCCTTTATGGGCCAGCATCGGGCCGCGCACTACGTCACCGATTGCGTAAACGTGGGGGGCTTCGGTCTCGCAATAATCGTTTACGAAGATAAAGCCGCGTTCATCCAGCGTGATACCGCTGTCGGAGGAGAACAACTCTTCTGAACGAGGGCGTCGCCCTACCGCAACAATCAGCTTGTCAAAAGTCTCACTGTGGTCCCCTTCAGCCGAGCTGTAGGCAACCACCACCTTGCCGTCTTTCACCTCGGTGCCCGTTACGCGGGCTCCCAGGCGAATATCCAGCCCCTGCTTCTTGAGTATCTTGCCGGTTTCCTTGGCAATCTGCTGGTCCATCATGGGCAGGAACTCATCCAGAGCCTCCAGCACCACGACGTCGGCGCCCAGCCGTCCCCAGACGCTGCCCAGTTCCAGCCCGATGACGCCAGCGCCGATCACACCCAGGCGCTTTGGCACCTCTGTAAACTCCAGCGCACCGGTGGAGTCGACGATGCAATCATTGTCCACGGGCGCGGGCGGGATCGCTACAGGTACGGAGCCAGCGGCGATGATAACCTTGCCGGCGTCCACAACCTGCACATCGCCGTCCTTGTTGGTCACCTCTACCCTGGCGCCAGAGAGAACACGCCCTGTACCGGAGATGGCGGTCACACCATTGTGCTTGAACAACCCGGCTATACCGCCGGTCAGCTGGTCCACTATCTTGTCTTTACGAGCGAGCATAGCCGGCACGTTGATGGTGGTATCTCCAACACCTATGCCGTGGACGTCGAAATCAAATTTAGCCTCGTGATACTTGTGGCTGGAGTCCAGCAGGGCCTTGGAGGGGATGCAACCTACATTCAGGCAAGTCCCCCCAAGGCGTACCTGGCCCTTGCCGTCAAGCCATTGCTCAACGCAGGCGGTGGATAAACCAAGCTGGGCGGCTTTGATAGCCGCCACGTAGCCGGCAGGACCCGCACCAATAACCACTACATCGTACTTATCTGACATGACTTTTCCCGTTAACTCTTGCTGGTGCACTGCGACGTGACGTCACAGTGGATAAATTTGGCCTAAAGCTGCAGCAGTATCCGCGCCGGATCCTCAATGAGGTCCTTGATCGCCACCAGGAACTGCACCGCCGTCTTACCATCGATAAGGCGATGGTCGTAAGACAGGGCGAGATACATCATCGGCAGGATCACCACTTCTCCGTTAACCGCCATTGGTCGTTCCTGTATCTTGTGCATGCCAAGGATACCGGTCTGCGGAGGGTTGAGGATGGGTGTGGACATCAACGACCCGAAGACGCCGCCGTTGGTGACGGTGAACGTCCCGCCGGTCATGTCCTCAATAGTCAGTTTATTGTCGCGGGCGCGCAGACCAAGGTCCTTGATCGCAGCCTCTACATCCGCAATGCTCATAAAGTCAGCGTCTCGCAGCACTGGCACGACCAAACCATTGGGTGTGGATACCGCTACGCCTATGTCCTGGTAGCCGTGATAGACCACGTCGTTTCCGTCAATGGAGGCATTCACCTCCGGGAAACGCTTCAGCGCCTCGCAGGCCGCCTTTACAAACATACCCATGAAACCCAGACGGGTGCCGTTGTGCGTCTTTTCAAACTGCTCTTTATACTTGCTGCGCAGCGCCATCATCGGCGCCATATTCACTTCATTGAAGGTGGTGAGCATGGCCGTTTGCTGGGTGGCATCCAGCAAACGCTCGGCAATTTTCGCCCGCATGCGGGTCATCGGTACACGCTTCTCGATACGCTCGCCCGACGGGCCGATCTGTTCGGGCTCTGCTTGCGCAGCGACGGGCGCCGACGCCTCCTGGGCAGCCTCTGCATTCTTCATGAAGCTGACGACGTCTTCCTTGGTGATGCGTCCGTTCTTACCCGTCCCGGTAATCTTACCGATATCGAGTTTGTGCTCTTCCACCAGTTGCCGCGCGGCCGGCCCAAGCAAGGCAGCAGCATCGTCGGCGTCTACCGGCTGCTCCGCAGCGACGGCCTTGTCGACGGGAGCTGAAGCAGTGGACGCCACGGCACCCTGTTCCAGCGTAGCCAGAAGCTGCTCACTGAGAATCGTTTCCCCTTCGCTGGCGTGAATCCGGGTTATCACCCCATCTTCAGGTGCCACCACTTCCATTACCACCTTGTCTGTCTCAATTTCGACGATCAACTCGTCGCGTGATACAGACTCCCCTTCCTGCTTGTGCCAGGCGGCTACTTCGCCGTCTGCGACCGATTCGGGAAAGGCCGGTGCCTTGATTTCAATCGCCATTAGTCATCCTTCGCGCTATTCCTGCCAGGGCTCTTCAGGAGCCAGGGCTTTGTTGATAAATGCTTCCAGTTGTCGCAGGTGCAATGCCATATAACCCGCTGCGGGGGACGCTGAGCTGTCTCTGCCCACGTAATGCAGGTACACGTCGCTTTTGTGATTAAACAACACGCGGCGCATGTGATGCTGGCTGGAATACCAGGCCCCCTGGTTCATGGGCTCTTCCTGACACCACACCGCGTCGGTAATCGCCGGATACTGTTGCAGTACGGCCAGCAGTTCCTCCTCAGGGAAGGGATACAGCTGTTCTATACGCACAATTGCCACATCGTCGATACCCCGCTCCCGGCGGGCGGCGCGAAGGTCATAGTAGACCTTTCCGCTGCAGAGGATCACCCGGCGCGCTGTCGACTTGTCCAGGTCATCGGACTCATCAAGCACGTTGTGGAAACGGCCCTCTGCCAATTCCTCCAGCGTGGAAATGGCCTCTTTGTGACGCAGCAAACTCTTGGGTGACATTACCACCAGCGGCTTGCGTAGCGGGCGAATCGCCTGGCGGCGCAACATGTGAAACACCTGCGCGGGGGTGCTGGGCACGCACACCTGTATGTTGTGCTCTGCGCACAATTGTAAGAATCGCTCGAGGCGCGCCGAGGAGTGTTCCGGGCCCTGCCCCTCATAACCGTGTGGCAGCAACATCGTCAGACCGCACAGACGCTGCCATTTGTGTTCACCACTGGTAATAAACTGGTCGATCACCACCTGTGCGCCGTTGGCAAAGTCACCGAACTGCGCTTCCCAGATCACCAACCCCTGGGGCATGGTGGTCGCGTAGCCGTACTCAAAGGCCAGTACCGCCTCCTCCGACAGCAGGGAGTCATAAATTACGAAGGGCGCCTGGTCTTCACTGACATGCTGTAAGGGAATGTAACAGCTCTCGTCTTTCTGGTTGTGGAGGACGGCATGCCGATGAGAAAAGGTTCCGCGGCCCACGTCCTGGCCGGTCAGGCGCACAGGGTAACCCTCTTCCAGCAGCGTGGCATAGGCCATGGTCTCTGCGAAGCCCCAGTTGACCGCGGCTGCCCCGGCCGCCATCTTGCGGCGGTCCTCCACAATCCGGTTTACCGTGCGCTGCAGGGGGAAACCGTCGGGGGCCACATTGATGTCGTGAGCAAGTTTCTGCAGCTTCTGCAGATCGATGGTGGTGTCCGCATCATCTGTCCACTTGTGGCCGATATAGGGCGTCCAGTCAACGAACAGGGTCTGGTTGGGCTCGGACACCAGGCTGCTTACCAGCGGCTCTCCCCGGTCCAGGGACTCCCGGAATGTATCGACAAGGTAGGTGTCCTGCTCCTCGGTGAGCACGCCCTGCCCTATGAGCCTGGCGGCGTACAGATCCCGCGTTGTCTTGTGCTTGCGAATGGTCTGGTACATAAGCGGCTGGGTAACGGACGGTTCATCAGCCTCGTTGTGTCCCCTGCGGCGGTAACAGATCAGGTCTATGACCACGTCCTTGCGGAACTCGGTTCGGTAATCCACAGCCATCTGGGTGACAAACAACACCGCTTCCGGGTCATCCGCATTAACGTGGAAGATGGGTGCCTGAACCATCTTGGCGACGTCCGTGCAGTACTCTGTGGAGCGCGCGTCTTCGCGTTTATTGGTCGTGAAGCCAACCTGGTTATTGAGCACGATATGGATGGTGCCGCCGGTCTTGTAGGCCCGGGTCTGCGACATCTGGAAGGTTTCCATGACCACGCCCTGCCCCGCAAAGGCGGCATCGCCGTGAATCACCACCGGTGTCACCAACTCACCGGTCTGGTCTTTGCGACGTTCCTGGCGCGCACGCACGGACCCTTCAACAACCGGGGATACAATCTCCAGATGTGAGGGATTAAACGCCAGGGCAAGATGTATTTCGCCGCCGGGCGTCATCACGTTGGACGAGAAGCCCTGATGGTATTTAACATCGCCTGAGCCGTCGTACTCGGCCTTACCCTCAAACTCGGCAAACAGTTCCGAAGGCTTCTTTCCGAAGGTGTTCACCAGCACATTGAGTCGCCCACGGTGGGCCATGCCAATCACGATTTCCTTGACACCATAGCTGCCGGAACGCTGGATAAGCTCCGCCAGCATGGGAATAAGGCTCTCGCCACCCTCCAGGCCAAAGCGTTTGGTGCCGGGGTATTTGGAGCCCAGGGACTTCTCCAGACCCTCAGCCTTGATCAGGCGCCGCAGCAGCGTCAACTGGACGTCCTGGCCAAAATCCGGAGCTCCGCGCACCGACTCCATTCTGGTCATGATCCAGTGGCGTTCGTCCGTATTCACGATATGCATGAACTCGGCACCAATGGACTTGCAGTAGGTGCGCTCCAGGGCGTCATGAATCTCACCCAGGGTGGCGTCTGCCTTACCTATATGCAGGCTGCCGGTCTGGAAAACCGTGTCGTAGTCGGCTCGGGACAATTCATGAAAGGAAAGTTCGAGATCGCGTATATGTTCCCGCTCGGCTATCCCCAGCGGATCGAGCTCGGCCTTCTGGTGGCCTCTCTGTCGGTACGCCGAAATAAGCTGTACCACGCGTACCTGCTTACGCTCGTATTCTGTGGCCTGCGAGTCGTGGGCGACCGTCGCCTCGGTTCGTACCCGCATCTTGCTTATCTGGGCAAAGCGCTCACGCACTACGGAGTGCGGAATATCTTCGGTGTGAACGAAGTCAGACTCGACCCTGGGCAACTTGTCGAAATAATCGCGCCACTGCTCTGGCACGCCGTTGGGGTCCTTGAGATAGGACTCGTACAAGTCCTCCACATAGGTGGCATTACCACCGGCGATGTGGGAACTCCGCCACAGGAGTTCCATTGAGCTCTCTTGCATTACAGCCCTTCCGGAAGGGTTGGACGCCCTTGTCAGGGCGAGTGATACCAAATTGTAGCAGCGCCTGCCTAAGGGTATTGATACACCCTTGCGCGGACGCTGCCAAGTGCAGGGGCTCCTTTTACAGACACCCTGTTTTCAACAACTAAACCCTATTTACCCATCATCTGGAACAAGCCAGACCAATCGACCAACGGTTTTTATGTCGCCCGTGACAACAGCATGTGACGGATGTGACCGATGGCGCGAGTGGGGTTCAGGCCCTTAGGGCAAACATTGACACAGTTCTGGATTCCATGACAGCGAAAAACACTGAAGGGGTCATCCAGCTTCGACAAACGCTCATCGGTGGCAAGATCACGGCTGTCTGCCAGGAACCGGTAGGCCTGAAGCAGGCCTGAAGGCCCAATGAAGCGATCAGGGTTCCACCAGAAAGATGGGCACGCTGTAGAGCAGCAAGCACACAGAATGCACTCGTACAGGCCGTCCAGCTTTTCCCGGTCTTCGGGCGACTGCAGCCGCTCGATAGCCGGTGCCGGCGTATCATTGAGCAGGTAGGGCTGCACCTTCTCATACTGGGCGTAGAACATGGTCATGTCCACGACCAGGTCGCGAATTACGGGCAGCCCCGGCAGTGGACGCACCACCAGCTTGTTGTTTTTCACCGTCTCAGACAGGGGAGTAATGCAGGCAAGGCCATTCTTGCCATTCATATTGAGACCGTCGGAGCCACACACGCCTTCGCGACAGGAGCGCCTGTACGCAACCGTCGTGTCCTGGCTTTTGATCAGCTCCAGCACATCGAGGACCATCAGGTCCTTGCCTCCGGTGTCGACCTGGAAGTCCTGCATCGAGGGCTCGCTGTCAGACTCAGGGTTATAGCGGTAGATACTTACTTGCAACATGCATACTGCTCCTTAGTAAGTCCGAATTTTCGGCTCGAAGGTGTCAACGGTTTTTGGTTCAAAGTTCACAGAGCGCTTGCCCACTCGTTTTTCGCCGGGATAGTACATGGAATGGCACAGCCAGTTCTCATCGTCGCGCTCCTGGAAGTCATCGCGCGCGTGCGCACCGCGGCTCTCGTTGCGGCCCTCCGCGGTGATCGCGGTCGCCTCGGCAACTTCAAACAGGTTATGCAGTTCCAGCGCTTCGATACGGGCGGTATTGAATGCCATGCTTTTGTCAGCCAGGCTCGCGTTTTCGATTCTGCTGCGCAAGCCCTCCAGTTTCTTGATGCCCTCGCGCATGAAATCGCCGTTGCGGAACACACCGAAATGGTTCTGCATGGTGTTCTGCAATTCCTTGCGCAGTTCCGCGACGCTCTCACCGCCGGTTGACTGGTTCAGCTTGTCGAGGCGCGACATGCCCTGCTCAATATCGCTGTCGGAGGCATCACGCATGTCAATCCCATCACGCAAAGCGCTCTCGATAAACAGACCCGAAGCGCGACCAAACACCACCAGATCGAGTAGCGAGTTGCCACCCAGCCGGTTGGCGCCGTGCACGGATACGCATGCCACTTCACCACAGGCATAGAGACCGGGGATGATCTGGTCGTTCCCATTGGCGTCCACAGTCAATGCCTGGCCATGCACGTTGGTGGGGATCCCTCCCATCATATAGTGACAGGTGGGCACCACCGGAATGGGTTCTTTCACCGGGTCCGCATGCGCAAAGGTACGGGACAACTCGCATATGCCCGGCAGACGGCTTTCAAGCACCTCTTCGCCGAGATGATCCAGTTTCAGGAATACATGGTCCCCTTCCGGGCCACAACCACGCCCTGCAATAATTTCCAGCACCATGGACCTCGCGACCACGTCGCGCCCTGCCAGATCCTTCGCGTTGGGGGCGTAGCGCTCCATAAAGCGCTCGCCATCCTTGTTGATCAGGTAGCCACCTTCACCGCGACAGCCCTCAGTCACCAGCGTGCCCGCACCATGGATGCCAGTGGGATGGAACTGCCACATCTCGATATCCTGCACAGGAAACCCAGCGCGCAGCGCCATGCCGACACCGTCTCCGGTATTGATATGAGCATTGGTGGTAGAGGCATAGATACGGCCCGCACCGCCGGTGGCAAATACAGTCGCTTTTGATTTTACATACACGGTCTCGCCGGTTTCCATGCAGATGGCGATGACACCTACCACAGCACCGTCCTGATTCTTCACAATATCGGTGGCATACCACTCATTGAAGAACACGGTGTTGTTCTTCATATTGCCCTGATACAAGGTGTGCAAGAGTGCGTGACCGGTGCGATCCGCCGCAGCGCAGGTGCGTGCTGCCTGGCCACCCTCGCCGTAGTTCTTGGATTGGCCGCCAAACGGGCGTTGATAAATGCGTCCTTCTTCCGTACGCGAAAATGGCAACCCCATGTGTTCCAGTTCAAACACGGCCTGGGGGCCTTCGCTACACATATACTCGATGGCGTCCTGGTCACCGATATAGTCGGAGCCCTTTACCGTGTCGTACATGTGCCAGCGCCAGTCGTCGTTGGGGTCGTCACTGGCAATCGCGCAGGTGATGCCGCCTTGCGCCGAAACCGTGTGCGAGCGAGTGGGGAAAACCTTGGAAATAACAGCCGTCTTGTAACCGGACTGGGCGAGTTGCAGGGCCGCGCGCATGCCGGCGCCGCCCCCGCCAACGATAACGCCGTCAAATGAGATAGTACGAATTCCGCTCATAATGATTTAACCCCAGAGGATCTGGACGCCCCAGATCACGTAAACAAAAATCACCAGGCTGCAAGCAATCTGGAACGCGACGCGCAGTACATTGCCTTTTGTACCCATCAGGCGCTCTGTCATGTAGTCGGTGCTCACCGCCCACATACCGATCCAGGCATGTGCCGCGAGCGAGAGGATCGCCAGCAGGGTAAATACCCTCATGGCTGTTCCCTCGAACATATCGCGCCAGGACAAATAGTCGACGCCGCCGGCAATGGAGGCGCCTATACAGAGAAAATAGGCCAGCAGGATAACGCCGCTAACCCGTTGAATGAGCCAGTCGGAAAGGCCTGAACGGCCAAAGCTGGTGACAGACCTTACCATATCCAAACCCCCGCGAGCAGAATCAGTACGATAGACAGCACAATAACGATACGTGCTCCGAGCACGCCCCCTTCCATGGACTCGCCGATGCCGAAGTCCATGATTACATGCTTGATGCCGGCCAGAGAGTGATAAATAAGAGCTGCTACAACTCCCCAGATCACCAGCTTGGCGACGACGCTGTTGAGACACTCCTGCATGGCGGCAAAGCCTTCGGGGCCGGACAAGCTGTTATCCAGAAGCCAGAGGAGCACGGCCATGCCGACAAAGAGAGCGACGCCAGTGGCGCGGTGAGTAATGGACGCCCATGCGGTGATAGGGAGCCGCATAGTGCCTATGTCCAGGTTTACAGGACGGTTGTCTTTCACATTGGATACCATCGTTAGCGCCAGAAGGCTGTTAATGGGTACGGTACGGGAACCTGTTCGGATTCCCGCCCGCGACGGGCAGTCACCTAAAACGCGCGAAATTATAAGGACTTAGCGCCTCGATTACAAACCCGCTGCACCTTTTGTCGCGATCTCTTGATCTACGCCAAACTTCGCCGAACGTGCACGATCAGCATTGGCGATTTTAGCGACGAGATAGCCGAAAGATAGGCGACTTTAGCCTAAGGTCGATTGACAAAAGTGGTACAGACTCTATAGTGAGCAGCCCACGGATTTATCAAGCAGGACCCCTTCTATGAGCGACAAAAAAGCCACCCTATCCATCGACGGAATGGACGCTGCCATCGAGCTGCCAATCTACTCAGGGACTCTGGGCCCCGATGTTGTCGACGTAGGCGGTCTGACTGCCAAAGGCCTTTTTACCTTCGACCCCGGATTTGTCTCCACTGCCGCCTGCGAATCACAGATTACCTATATTGACGGTGGTAAAGGTATTCTGTTGCATCGCGGCTACCCCATCGAACAGCTCGCGGAACATTCCGACTACCTTGAGACATGCTACCTCCTGCTTTACGGAGAGTTGCCAACCAGGGAACAAAAAGAACAGTTTGTCAGCACCGTCACCAACCACACCATGGTGCACGAGCAACTGGTGCATTTCTTCAATGGTTTCCGTCGCGACTCACACCCCATGGCCATTATGTGTGGAGTGGTAGGCGCCTTGTCTGCCTTCTACCACGACTCACTGGATATTGCGGATGAACACAGCCGCCAGGTTGCAGCCTTCCGGCTGATAGCGAAGATGCCAACCATTGCTGCCATGTGCTACAAGTTCTCCATAGGCCAGCCTTTCATGTACCCGGACAACAGCATGAGTTACGCGGAGAATTTCCTGCACATGATGTTCGGTGTTCCCTGTGAACCCAGCAACGTCAGCCCTGTTCTGGCCAATGCCATGGACAAGGTCTTCCTGCTGCATGCAGACCATGAGCAGAACGCCTCTACCTCTACAGTTCGTCTTGCCGGCTCATCTGGTGCCAACCCCTTCGCCTGCATAGCCGCCGGCATTGCCGCACTGTGGGGCCCCTCTCATGGCGGCGCCAATGAAGCCGTACTGAACATGCTCGAGGAAATTGGCGACGAATCAAGAATCGAAGAATTTGTTGCCCGCGCGAAAGACAAGGAGGACCCCTTCCGCCTTATGGGCTTCGGTCACCGCGTCTACAAGAATTTTGATCCCCGGGCCAAGGTTATGAAACAGGCCGCCGACGACGTACTGGCGGAACTGGGCCTGGAGGACGATCCCCTGCTGAGGATCGCCAAACGGCTGGAGCAGATTGCGCTTGAGGATGAGTATTTCGTGGAGAAAAAGCTCTACCCCAATGTCGACTTCTACTCTGGCATCATCTTGAAAGCGATTGGCATCCCCACCAGCATGTTCACCGTTATCTTTGCAGTGGGCCGCACCATAGGCTGGATCGCTCACTGGCATGAGATGATCAGCGGCAGCTACCGCATTGGCCGGCCCCGTCAGCTCTATACCGGGCACACCGAACGTGACTTTGTAGAACTGGACAAACGCTAGCGGCCGGGCCAGCCATTCTTCTCTGTCCGGGATAGACACTGCGGGGCTGGCGTAACCGTCAGTACCCGGGAAAAGCCGCTTTGCGGCTTTTTTCATTTGACCTGCCTGACAGCGAGTGCGTCGCAGCTTGGATGCCGGCGGCGCGGATGGCTACAATACATGACAATCCACTTACAGTGAGTTAAAGCACCCATGACTGATATCGTCATTAGCGGCACCGGGCTGTACACACCGCAAGATTCGATCAGCAATGAAGAACTCGTGGTGTCCTTCAATGCCTATGTAGAGCACTTCAACGCGGAAAACGCCGATGCTATCGCAGCCGGCGAAACCGCGGCCCTGCAGCCCTCCTCCGCCGAGTTCATTGAGAAAGCCTCGGGAATCAAGTCGCGGTTTGTGATGGATAAAGCCGGCATTCTTGATCCTCAAAGGATGACGCCGTATCTACCTGAGAGACCGAATGAAGACCAGTCCATACAGTGTGAAATGGCCATCGCCGCAGCGGCCGAAGCCATGCAGCAGGCAGGCAAGACGGCGGCCGACATCGACGCCGTAATCGTGGCGGCCTCGAACATGCAACGCGCTTACCCAGCCATGGCAGTGGAAATTCAGGACGCCCTGGGCATCACCGGCTTTGGCTTTGACATGAATGTGGCATGTTCGTCCGCCACTTTCGGCATCCAACAGGCTCGCGACATGGTGTTATCCGGCAGTGCAAATTGCGTACTGATGCTCAACCCCGAGATTTGCAGCGGCCACTTGAACTTTCGCGATCGTGATTCTCACTTCATTTTCGGTGATGTGTGCACCGCTGTAATTATCGAACGGGCTGACACCGCCACCTCGGATCAGCAGTACTATGTCGTCGACAGTAAACTGCAGACCATTTACTCCAATAACATCCGCAATAATTTTGGCTTCCTCAACCGCTGCGATGAATCTGGCGTTGGCACGCCGGATAAACTATTTGTTCAGGAGGGCCGCAAGGTCTTCAAGGAAGTCTGTCCCGCAGTGGCAAAACAGATTTCAGACCAGCTGCAAGCACTTGATATCGCGCCAGAGAGGCTCAAACGCATGTGGTTGCACCAGGCCAACCTCAGCATGAACCAGTTAATCTCCCGACGGGTTCTGGGTCGCGAAGCGCGGGAAGACGAAGCACCAACGATACTCGATGAGTATGCCAACACCAGTTCCGCCGGCTCTGTCATTGCGTTCCACAAACATCGGGCAGACATGCAGGCCGGCGACCTCGGAGTACTGTGTTCTTTCGGTGCTGGCTATTCCATCGGCAGCGTGGTGTTGAAAAAACGTTAGGATGCCGACGCGGCTGGCAGGAGCCGCCAGCTAGATCAGTGTTTTCAGCACCGCGAGCAACTCATCCATGTCATTGTCGGTACCAATACTGATGCGCAGAAACTCGTCGACACGGGGCTTGTTGAAGTAGCGAACGATTATTTGTCTCTCGCGCAACGCGGCGAACAGTTCCCCCGCCGCTTGCCGGGCATGGCGCACGAACAGGAAGTTTGCCGCAGAGGGCAGCACTTCAAAGCCCATTTCCTTCAGCTCAGCGACAACGCGGGTCCGTGTCTCAATTACACGTCCTGTGCAGTGCTGCAGCCATTCCTCGTCCCTGAGCGAGGCCAGCATAGTCTGCTGCGCGACCACATCAAGCGGGTAGGAGTTGAAGGAATCCTTGACCCGCGACAGCCCCTCGATGAGGTCCCTGTGGCCGAAGGCAGCACCAACGCGCATGCCGGCCAGTGAGCGCGACTTGGATGCTGTCTGAACCACCAGCAGATTGTCATGTTGCTGGATCAAACCCGTGGCTGATTCCCCGCCAAAATCAATGTAGGCCTCGTCGACAACGACCACAGAGTCTGTGTGCATTGCCAGCAGGCTGCTTATGTCACTCAGGGGCAGGATCATGCCCGTGGGTGCATTGGGATTGGGAATGATGACACCTCCAGCAGGACGGTCGTAGTCTTCAACCACAACGCTGAAATCGTCACGCAGGGCTACCGTCGCATAGGGTAGACCATACAGCTCACACCATACCGGATAGAAACTGTAGCTGATGTCGGGAAACAGCAGGGGCTGGTCCTGTTTTAGCAGCGCCTGAAACGTGTGAGCCAGTACTTCATCTGACCCGTTACCCAGAAACACCTGATCTGCCTGCAAACCTTCGCGCGAAGCCCAGGCAGACCTGAGCTCGCTGGACTCCGGGTCTGGATAACGACGCAGTTGATCACCGTTGATTTCCGCTAACGCCGCCAGCACGCCAGGGGCCGGGCCGTACGGGTTTTCGTTGGTGTTGAGTTTAATCAGACGGGCACCCCGCGGCTGTTCGCCAGGAACATAGGGCGTAAGCGAGCTTGCCAGGTCACTCCAAAAACGGCTCATGTGGTTGAGGTTCCTTCGCTGCGAGGCTTGAAATTGTAACTCAAGAGAAACTTCAGGCGTAAAAAAACCCGGCAGAGCCGGGTTTCGAAAATGGCATCCCGTAGGGGGTTCGAACCCCTGTTACCGCCGTGAAAGGGCGGTGTCCTAGACCACTAGACGAACGGGACACAGTGGTCTGGCATTGCCAGAAGCGCGCATTATAAGGAACGCAACGTGCAATGCAACTGTTAGCCGCATTTTTTACTACGCAGAAAAAAACTGTACGAGAGGACGCCGGAAATCACCTGCCGATGCGCCGCAGTGACTCGCGCACTGCACTGGACTACAGTCTGGTATTAAGCGTGGTATCGAGCAGTGAACGGCAGTATTCAGCGAATGCAGCGACCGCCAATGACAGCGGGCGCTTAACGGAAATGTGGGGGCCTGGATGGCGGTCTGACAGGGAATTAGTGAGGCACCACAATGTGAGGCCTCGTTTCATGTATCAGCCTATCAGACCAACAAGAATATAGCTTATAGCGATGACACCCACCGCTTCCATAACAAGATAGTGCAGGCCTATTCTGGGAGAACGGCCACCCAGTTCGTTTTTTGCTGCGCGCAAATTCATCTACGGTACTCACTCACCTGATAGTTGTTGTATATACATAATGTACACCGCTGACAACGTGTTTTCAATGTATATACATGTGGTAAAGTACCAATCCCTGCAGGAGCCCGAAAAGCATTCATTCATGTCTAAAACCAAAATCCTGAATATCCGGATAGACCCGGAGCTCAAGAAAAAAGCCAAAAAGCTGGCAGAGGCCGACGGGCGCTCCCTGTCTAACTGGGTGACCAAACTGATCAGCTCGACGGTGAAAGCCGAGGAATCGGAGAGCAGAAAGCATAAGGACGAAAAATAGCGGCTTGCGCCACGCGAGGGCTTTCAGAGAAAGCGTTCCTGAATCTCCTTCAGGCTGAGATGTCGCACGTCCGACCCCTTCACAAGAAACACTACCTCTTCGCAAATGTTCACCGCGTGGTCGCCGATCCGCTCCAGCGCACGGGCGCACCAGTTCACGCGCAGGAGACTCTTGACGGAAGCCGGCTCTTCCATCATGTGGGTGATAGACAGCCTGGTAAGCGCCTCAAACTCGTTATCTATATCCGGGTCCTTCGCAGCGGTCTCGATCGCTGCGGCCACATCCATGCGTGCAAATGCGTCCAGAGAGCCGTGCAGTATGTCGATGGCGCTCTTGCCGAGATGCTTGGTTTCGCTGCGGAACGTGGTTCGATCGCGGCCATCCGCCAGGGTCTTCACCAGCCGGCCAATTTTCTCTGCCTCGTCCCCGATTCGTTCCAGGTCTGCAGCCATTCTGATTATGGCTACCACGACCCTGAGATCACTGGCCGCAGGTTGTCGCAGCGCCAGGATATCCGTGCAGCGGGCGTTGATATCAACTTCCATCGCATTAACTTTATGATCGGATGAGGCGACCTCCTCCGCCATATCCAGGTCCAGCTTCACCAGGGCCTTGAGGGCCTTGCGGCATTGCCCTTCAACCAGGCCACCCATTTCCAGAACGCGGGCCCGAATGTCCTCCAGCTCCTGGTTGTACTTCTGCGATGTGTGCTGATCCAGATGCAGATTGTCGTCCATCAGCAATACTCCTGATCTAGCCGAAGCGGCCGGTGATGTAGTTCTCAGTCAGTTCATGACGGGGCATGGTGAAGATCTGCTTGGTGTCGCCCACCTCGATCAACTTGCCCAGATGGAAATAGGCAGTGCGCTGTGACACGCGCGCAGCCTGCTGCATCGAATGCGTGACGATGGCGATTGTAAAGCGCTCTTTAAGTTCATCGATGAGTTCTTCTATCCGTGCTGTTGCTATCGGGTCAAGCGCGGAACAGGGCTCATCCATGAGTATGACCTCAGGACTGACAGCGATAGCCCTGGCAATACAAAGTCGCTGCTGCTGACCGCCTGACAAGCCCGTACCGGGCTGATCCAGTACGTCTTTCACTTCTTCCCACAAACTCGCCCGGCGCAAGCTGGTTTCCACTATTTCATCCATCTCTGCCTTGCTGTGGGCCAGGCCATGAATGCGTGGCCCATAGGCGACGTTCTCGTAGATAGACTTGGGGAAGGGGTTGGGTTTCTGGAACACCATGCCCACGCGCGCGCGAAGCAGCACGGTGTCCTGGCCCGACCCATATATATCCTCGCCGTCCAGCTGAATATCCCCGTGCACTCGGCATATTGGGATGATGTCATTCATACGGTTCAGTGAGCGCAGGAACGTGGATTTGCCACAGCCAGAGGGCCCGATCATGGACAATACTTCGTTTTCACCAATATCCAGGGATACATCCATGATCGCCTGCTTCTCGCCATAGTACACATTGACGTTGCGGGCAGACATTTTGGCATTTTCCACGTAGGGCTCGCCTATGGTCTGGTAATCGGCAACATCCACGTGGTCTTGCACGTCCAGCCCTACAGCCTCCTGCGGTACGGCTCCGTAAGCTTTGGCATCGGCAGTCGTCATCGTTCAGTCCCTTGCAGTAGCGTGGCTACTGGTTCTATTTCACTTCGAAGCGTCGGCGCAGGTAAATGGCCAGCGCATTCATAACAATCAGGAAGCCCATCAGCACCATGATGGCGGCAGATGTCTTTTCCGTAAAACCTCTCTCCGGGCTGTCGGCCCAGAGGAAAATTTGCACAGGTAGCACGGTTGACGGGTCAGTGACACCACCCGGCACGTCCATGATAAATGCCACCATACCGATCATCAGCAAAGGCGCCGACTCACCCAGTGCCTGGGCCATACCAATAATGGAGCCCGTTAGAATGCCCGGCATGGCGACAGGCAGAACGTGGTGAAAAACCGTCTGTAGTTTGGACGCCCCTACTCCCAGCGCAGCCTCTCGAATTGAGGGCGAAACCGCCTGTATCGCTGCCCGGGACGTAATAATGATCGTCGGCAGGGTCATCAACGAAAGTACGATGCCGCCTACCAGCGGGGCCGACCTGGGCAGTTCAAAGAAGTTGATAAAGACCGCCAATCCAAGCAACCCGAATACAATCGACGGAACTGCGGCGAGATTATTGATATTGATTTCAATCAGGTCAGTGATGCGATTTCGCGGCGCGAATTCTTCCAGGTATACCGCGGAGAAAACACCCACCGGAAACGCCAGCAGAAACGTCACCGCCAGGGTAAAAAATGATCCCTGCAAGGCGGCTCGAATACCTGCCAACTCGGGCTCACGCGAGTCACCTTCAAGGAAAAACAGGGTGTTAAACACGGAGCGGGTGCGGCCGTCATCGCGCAGCTGATCCAGCCAATCCATCTGCACATCCTTCACCTTGCGCTCGACTTCCGGCGTGTCACGCGAAATCTGCCCCTTGAGGTATCCGGCTGCCTCCGAGTGCGCCAGCAACCACAGATCATGCGTCTGCCCTATCAGTGATGGCTCAGCCACCACCCTGTCGCGAAGATGGTATTCAGCACCGATGCTGACCATGCGGTAAAGGCGCCTTTTCTCGCTGCGGCTGGTCACCTCGGGAAACATTTCCCGCAGCGACGCCTTGATCACCGCGTTGTAGTTAGCCTGTTGCAATTGCTCCGCGTCAGCTGTGGCCTCAACACCCAGCCGCTCCGGGTCCAGGTGAACGGCAATTTTCAATTCCTTCTGGGTGAAAGCCGGTGTGCCCTTACTGACGATATCGAACAGCAGGATGAACAGGAATGCGAAACCCAGCAATACTGCCAGCATGCCATAGAACTGGAACCGACGCTCTCGTGCGTAGCGCTTCTTCAGCGATGCCTGAATCAGTTCAGTATTTTTAAACGTATCTTTACTCATACTGCTCCCGATACTTGCGCACCACATAAAGGGCAATCACATTCAACAACAGGGTTACAAAGAAAAGTACCAGTCCAAGGGCGAAGGCAGCGAGCGTTTTGGGGCTGTCAAACTCCTGGTCGCCCACCAGCAGGGTGACGATCTGTACTGTGATGGTGGTCACCGCCTCCAGCGGATTAATGGTGAGCTTGGCCGACAGCCCAGCCGCCATTACCACAATCATGGTCTCGCCTATGGCGCGCGACACAGCCAGCAATATGCCACCAACAATGCCGGGGAGCGCTGCAGGCAGCAGCACCTTGCGAATGGTCTCGCTCATCGTCGCCCCCATGCCGAGGGAGGCCTCGCGCATGGTATCCGGCACGGCACTGATAATGTCATCGGACAGCGACATCACGAAAGGAATAATCATGATACCCATGACCAGCCCTGCTGCCAGGGCGCTTTCGGAGGCCACTGACAAGCCCACACTTTCGCCAAGGTTGCGAATGAAAGGCGCGACCGTCAGCGCAGCAAAGAACCCATATACAACGGTGGGTACACCGGCGAGTATTTCCAGCACCGGTTTGGTGATAGAACGGAAACGACGGCTGGCATACTCCGACAGGTAAATAGCAGACATCAGCCCTACCGGTACGGCAATCAACATGGCAACCGCGGAGATCAGCAGTGTGCCCACTAACAGAGGCACAAAACCGAATGACCCTGACGCACCTACCTGGTCGGCGCGTATGGCCATCTGGGGGCTCCATTGCAGGCCAAACAGAAAGTCTGTGATCGAGATAGCCTGAAAGAAGCGGATAGCCTCGAACAATACCGACAGCACAATGCCCAGCGTGGTGAGTACCGCGATAAAAGAGCAGGAGAAGAGTATCCAGGTGAAGATACTTTCTACGTGGTTGCGCGCGCGCAGATCGGGCTTGACCCGCATAACCGCCAACATGCCACCAATTATCGCGACCAGGCATACCAGCAACATTTTCAGGTTGCGGCTGTAGTTCATCACTTCGTTGTAGACAGCTGACGCTGCCAGCTGCGTTGCATCAAGGGACGCTGGTTCGATGTTGCCCACGGCGTGGCCCACAAGCTGGTTGTAATAGAGGCCCAACTGGTCCACTCCCTGGGCACGAACCTCAGCAGGCAGGCTGGCGATGACCAGGCTGCGGACCACCGAGCCCTCTACGGCCAACCAGACTACGAACAACAGCAGCGCAGGCAGCCCCGCCCAAAGGGCTGCCATATAGCCGTAATGAGTGGGCAGGGAGTGCAGGGACTGCAGCCCACCGCCTGCCATGCCAATCAGGCGCGACTTGTGTCGCCCGACGAAGAAACTGACTACACACAGTGCCAGCAGGGTAAGGAATACAGTTGATGTCTGCATTTACAACTCTTCAATAAGCGGAGCGCCGCATTAAGCGGCGCGCCTGAGTCAGCAAAAAAGTGCCGGAGCCAGTTGTTACGGCTTACATCTCAAGGCGTTTCAGTGACGCCACATCTTGCTGAACCTGTTTCAGCTCTTCCTCATCCAGCGGAATCAGGCCCCGTTCCGTCAGGTAGCCGTCCTCGCCCATTGCGCGATGGGATGCAAACTCGGCGGCATACTCCTGTATACCGGGGATGCGACCTACATGTGCAGCCTTGATATAAAAGTACAGGGGGCGCGACACCGGGTAGTCGCCGTCGGCGATGGTGTCAAAATCAGGCTCAACACCATCGATCAGTGAACCCTGTACCTTGTCACCATTCTCCTCAAGGAAACTGTAGCCGAAAATACCCAGAGCGCTGTCGTTGGCCTCCAGTTTCTGCACGATGAGATTGTCGTTTTCCCCTGCCTCAATATACGCGCCGTCTTCGCGCACAGAATACGCGATGGTTTTAAAGATGTCCTTACCCTTGGGAGCCGCCCCCTTGCTTTCCGCATGTGCCTGATACACCGCCTCCGGGAGTCCCAGTTCAGCCATAGCCGCCTTGATTTCGGTCACCTGTTCTGCACCGAGGCCGCGCAGGTGCTTCAGCGCCGGTATTGCCTGGGCACCGCCACCCAGGGCCAGTTCAGCGAAGGCATCGCGAGTACCTGATGTGGGGGGCGGCCCCAGCACTTCGATCTCGGTCGCGGGCAGTGCCGGGTTAATCTCTCGCCATGTTTTATAGGGGTTGGGAATCAGTTTGCCGTCCGGCCCTGGCACGTCCTTGGCAAGCGCCAGGTAGACCTCCTTCAGGCTGAGCACCATTTGCGGAGCCTGCCTGGAGTTGGCGATCGCAATGCCGTCAAAACCCACCAGCACTTCGACAATATCGGTGACGCCGTTTTCCTGGCACTGCTGGTACTCGCTTTTCTTGATTCGCCGCGAGGCATTAGTGATATCCGGTGTATTCGCGCCTACGCCCTTGCAGAACAATTTCAGGCCTCCGCCCGAGCCGGTCGCCTCGATTTTGGGGGCCTTGAAGCCGGTAGAACGGCCAAAGCGCTCAGCCACCACCGTGGCAAATGGGTAGACGGTTGAGGAGCCGACAATGCTGACGTTATCGCGCCCCTGAGCCTGAACAACGGCAACGTTGCTGCATGCAACGGTCAGCGCGAGTGCGCCCAGTATCTGCTTTTTCACCTTATGAAAACTCCCTGGCTGTGGATAGTCGGACGGCTGCCCGACGACATTTGCGGCCAGTCTAGGGGGGAAATGTTACGGGAATATTACAGTCACACCGCATTCCCCTGCCTGCAAATTCGGCCCCCGGAGTGCGCTAGTTACCCGCTGCTTTATCGATAAACTCTTCCAGTGTCTTCTGGTGGCGCACGTCCTGACCGCGCACCAGGTAAACCACGTGCTCGGCGATATTGGCGGCATGGTCACCTATTCTCTCCAGGCTGCGCAGCGCCCACATTTCATTGAGTATAGCGCCGATATCCCGCGGGTCTTCCATCATAAACGTGACCAGAGAACGCATTGCACTGCCGTATTCCTTGTCAACATCGGCGTCCTCTTTAACCACTTCTACGGCCAGATCCAGATCCAGGCGCGCAAATGCATCCAGCGCCTTGCGCAGCATGGATGCCACATGACTGCCAATGTGTCGTACCTCTATATAGTTGGTTGCAGAGACGTTTTCCTGGGCCAGCCTGATACCCTGGCGGGCAATCTTTGCGGCCTCGTCACCAATTCGCTCGATGTCCGTGTTCACCTTTATTACGGTCATCACCAGGCGCAGGTCGCTGGCTGTGGGCTGGCGGCGGGCAATAATCGTTGAGCACTCCTCATCAATACGCATCTCCATCTGGTTAACCTCATGGTCGCGATTGATAATCTCCTCGGCCTCACCCGTATCGCCTGCGATCAGCGCCGCTACGGCGGCGTTTAGCTGTTTCTCTACCTTGCCCCCCATTTCCAGCAACTGATTCTTGATGCCCTCCAACTCACTGTTGAAGCGCTCTGAAATATGGTGTCGGTGATCATCCTGTCTCAACATGCCCTGCTCTCCTCAGCACTGTACCGTTACCGGAAACAGCAGACTGAACGTGCTGCCCTGCCCCAGTTTACTGTCAATTTTCAATTCTGCACCATGCGCCGCCGCCACGTGCTTCACTATAGCCAACCCCAGCCCGGTGCCGCCTGTTGCTGATGAGCGGCTGTCATCAACACGGTAAAAGCGCTCGGTCAATCGCGGGAAATGCGCTGCATCGATGCCTATGCCCTGGTCCTGCACATCCAGCCGACATTGTGAGCCGGAGCGAGACCAGGATGCCCGCACCACTGTGTCGTCTGCACTGTACTTCAGGGCGTTATACACCAGGTTGGAGATCGCACTATACAATTCTCTATAATCACCCCGTACCCGCGTGGTGCACTGCAGGTCCAGTTCCAGGCGTCGCTCTGGATAGGTACTGGACACCTCATCCTGCAGTTCGTCCAGCAAAGCTGCCACATCAACCTGCTCGTGCTTTTTTTGCCCTTGCGTGGTCTCAATTCTGGAAAGCCAGAGCAAATCCTTGAGCAAATTTTCCATACGCACGGCCTGCCCCTGCATCTGCTCCATGGCACGGACATAGGCAGCAGGAAGCTTGCTGGGGTCGGTCAAGAGCGTCCCAAGATACCCGGTGATAACCGTCAGTGGGGTGCGCAACTCGTGCGACACGTTACCAACAAAATCCCTGCGCATTTGTTCCGTGCGCACGCGGTCGGTCACATCGCGGATAAACAGCAGCGTGTCGCCCTCCGCAAACTGCGTTATCACTACCTGCAGGTGCCGGTTAACCGCTCCCGCGGTTGCAAATACCAGCGGCTCTGCATACGCGTTGGCGTTGAAATACTGGCTGAACTCGGGCTCGCGCACCAGGTTGGTGATTGCCTGGCCGATATCATCAGGATAACGCAGAGCCAGCAGGCTCTGTGCTGCATCATTGCACCAGCGGATTCCGCCACCTGTCTCTACAATGACGACACCATCACGCATCGCCGCAAACGATTCCAGCAGATAGTCCACGGTAGACTGCAAACGCTCCCGGGAAACACTGGCCTCACGCTGCTGCTTGTAAATGCGGGCGACGATATCGCCCCATATGCCATACACATCCGGTGGCGGCTGGCTACTGTCTCGTAGCCATTTCTCTATTCGCCATATCTGCCGGCTCCAGAATAAGAGAACCAACAGGGAGGCGACCGCCGCACCAACCACGGGATCGCCAAGATACCACCCCAGGGCTGCTCCAGCAGCAACGACTACCAGGATTCGCGATATTGCCGAGAGCCATTCCATCACCCTGTGAAAAACCGCTCCCTACAGGCCACGAGAGGAAAAGCGGTAACCTGTGCCGCGTACGGTCTGGATGAGACCACTGTAGTCACCCTCCTCCGTCTGCAGCGCCTTGCGCAGGCGTCTGATGTGCACGTCAACAGTGCGTTCCTCCACATATACGTTTGCCCCCCAGACATGGTCGAGCAACTGGCCGCGCGTGTAGGCGCGCTCGGGATGTGACATGAAAAACTGTAACAGGTTGAACTCGGTGGGGCCCATATCGACTGGCTTATCGCCGATAAAAATACGCCTGCTTTCGCTGTCCAGAACCAGCCCGCTTACTTCCATGCGGCCCAACTCTTCACCTGATCCGGAGCGCCGCAGCAAGGCCCTCACCCTGGCAATCAACTCACGCGGCGCAAAGGGCTTGGTGATGTAGTCGTCCGCGCCTACATCAAGCCCCTGAATAACGTTGTCTTCCGCCGTTTTTGCGGTAAGCATGATCACCGGCACCTCCCGGGTGGCATCTTCACGCTTGAGGCGTCGCAGCAACTCCAGGCCACTTCCACCTGGCAGCATCCAGTCCAGCAGAATAAGGTCGGGGCGCTCGTCTACTACCTGGGTATAGGCATCGCGAATATTGTCCGATTCGATGCAACGGTACTCAGCAATCTCCAGCGCCATGCGCAGCATATCTCGGATGGCACGTTCATCATCTACTATCAACACAGTTCTTTCGGACATGACTACCACATTTCCTCATTCAGGCGAATGCAGGTATTAGATGATGAAATTGTGACAATCAAATGACAACCGGGTATGAAAACGCGCTGCTTTCGCCACAAACAGAACTCAGCGAACCCCACATACCATGCGCCCGGTCTGCCAGAGGCGCGCGCAGCAGGCGGGGCAACGGTCTGGAATCAGCGCAGGCTGGCGTTGATATTCTTCAACATCTGGTTGCCGGGGCAGAGATCCTCCGCTCCAAGCGTGTTGAGCGGACGACGGGATGTCTCCATCACGTCATGCAGGTCGCGCGAGTCCTTGTCCATATAAATGAGGCCGGTGAGGATGTCGCCGGCTACGCGGTGCTTCTCCATGGCGATCAGTGCCGAGGTCCGGTCGAAGGGGTTGAGGTCCTCCTCCATTTTATACAGGTGAACGCTTGAGCCATCATGCATGGTTACTTCATGGCTGAAGCAGGCCTCATACTCGGTGGTTATTTCCTTCTGCATGGGCACGAAATCTACCGTGCCAGTGGCTTCAGCGTGGTCACGCACAAACTCGTAGCTCTTGGTTGAGCCTGGATTGTTATTGAAGGTGACACAGGGCGATACCACATCGATCAGCGCAAATCCGCGATGACTGATCGCCGCCTTGATCAAAGGTACCAGCTGTGCCTTGTCACCGGAAAAACTGCGGGCGATAAAGGTGGCCCCCATCTGCAATGCGGTGCCGCACAAATCGATAGCACTGTAAATATTGGCATCGCCTTTTTTGCTGACAGAGCCTTCATCGGCCGTGGCCGAGTCCTGCCCTTTGGTCAGTCCATAGCAGCCATTGTTCATCACGATATACACCATGTTCAGGTTGCGACGCGCGACATGTGCAAACTGGCCCATGCCGATTGACGCAGTATCACCATCACCGGATACACCCAGGTACAGCAGGTCCCGGTTGGCCATGGCCGCTCCGGTCACCACCGACGGCATACGCCCATGCACAGAGTTAAAGCCGTGTGACTTGCCAAGAAAATAGGTAGGCGCCTTAGAGGAGCAACCAATACCGGAGAGCTTGGCAATTTTGTGCGGCTCTATGGACAGCTCATGACAGGCCCTGACGATGGCTCCGGAGATGGAGTCGTGGCCGCAGCCCGCGCAGAGGGTTGAGATAGACCCCTCGTAGTCGGCGCGGGTGTAGCCCAGTTCGTTGACAGGCAGGTCTGGATGACGAAATTTGGGAATCTGGTAACTCATGTTTTATTCTCCACCCGCGTTGGCAACCCGGCTGCGGTGCAGTGGTTGAATTTCACCGCCATCCAGGTGCAGGTTAATCTGTTTTTTGATATTGCGTGCGCTGATCGGCGTGCCATCGAAACACAGCACAGACTTCAACTTATCCGGTCCCAGCTCGAACTCGGCCATCAACAAGGTACGTAATTGCGCATCGCGATTCTGTTCAATGACAAAAACCTGTTCGTGCTCCTCAATAAAGGATTTAACCTCATGATTGAAGGGGAAGGCGCGCACGCGCATTGCGTCCATGTGCACGCCTTCCTTGGCCAGGTAATCCAGGGCCTCGCGCGAGGATTCCTCACTGGTACCGAAGTACAGCACCGCAATGTCTGTTTTTTGCGCAGCACTGACCACTTCGGGGCCCGGCACGTACTCCTTGATCGTGTCCCACTTGCGCATAAGGCGAAGCATGTTTTCTTCGTACTCCTCCCCTTTCTCCGTGTACACCGCTTTCTCGTCCCGGGATGTACCGCGGGTGAAGAACGCACCCTTGCTGGGGTGGGTTGCCGGGTAGGTGCGGTAGCAGATTGCGTCGCCATCCACGTCAGTGTAGCGACCAAACTCGACGCCTGCTTCCAGCTGTTCCGCAGTCATCACCTTGCCGCGGTCATACTCACGGCCATCCTCCCATTCCAGCGGCGGAGACATATTGTCGTTCATGCCCAGGTCGAGGTCAGTCATCAGGATGATGGGCGTTTGCAGCCTCTCTGCCAGGTCAAAGGCCTGCGCCCCGAAGTCAAAACACTCCTTGGGCGTGGAGGGAAACAGCAGTACCTGCTTGGTATCGCCGTGAGACGCATAAGCAGTAGACAGAATATCTGACTGCTGCGTTCTCGTTGGCATACCGGTTGAAGGGCCGGCTCGTTGCACATCGAACAATACAGTGGGGATTTCAGCGAAGTAAGCCAACCCGAGGAATTCACTCATCAGTGAAACGCCCGGACCACTGGTGGCAGTGAAGGCACGGGCGCCATTCCAGCTGGCACCGATCACCATGCCAATGGCAGACAGTTCATCTTCGGCCTGCACAATCGCGTAGTTCTTTCGGCCCGTGCCCGGGTCTATACGCACGCGGCGGGCGTATTTTTCGAATGCGTCCACAACAGAGGTAGAAGGAGTAATGGGGTACCAGGCAGCCACTGTCGCACCACCATAGACAGCGCCCAGTCCCAGTGCCGTGTTGCCGTCCAGCAATATCTTGTCGCCCACAGCATCAGCCGCCTGCACGCGAATACCCAGCGGGCAGTCTACGTTGTTGCGCGCATACTGGTGGCCCAGCTCAAGCGCATGAATATTGGGCAGTATCAGCTTTTCCTTACCCTTGAACTGGTCTGCAACCAGATCAGTGAGCACCTTGAAGTCCATATCCAGCAGGGCCGCCAGCGCGCCCACATAGATCACGTTCTTGAACAATTGGCGCTGCCGGGGATCCTTGTACTCTTCATTGCAGATCCGTGTAAGCGGAATGCCAATGATATTGACGTCGTTACGTACCAAGCGCAGGTCGAGCGGTTTGGTGTTGTCGTAGATAAAGTAGCCGCCCGGCTCCACCTCAGAAATGTCCTGGGCCATGCTCTGCGGGTTTACGGATAACGCGATATCGATACCACCTCGACGACCGAGATAACCCGCCTCACTCACCCGCACTTCGTACCAGGTAGGCAGACCCTGGATATTCGAAGGGAAAATATTCTTAGGGCTTACCGGCAACCCCATGCGGAACAGCGCCTTGGCGAACATGTTGTTGGCGCTGGCTGAGCCGGTGCCGTTGACATTGGCAAACTTGATAACGAAGTCGTTAACGGATTCCAGTTTTTTCATGGCTTACTGTCCAGCTCTGCTCACGTTGTAGAGAAACTTCTGCATATCCCAGGCCGCAGTCGGGCAGCGCTCGGCACATAAACCGCAGTGCAGACACACGTTCTCGTCCTTTACCATCACTCTGCTGGTTGGCAGGTCAGCCGACACATAAAGATCTTGCGTCAGATCCCTTGCCGGTGCCGTCAGGCGGCCACGCAGGTCCTCTTCCTCTCCGTTGGCGGTGAAGGTAATGCAATCTGTTGGGCATATATCGACACAGGCATCACACTCGATACAGCGCACCTCGTCGAAGACGGTTTGCACATCGCAATTGAGGCAGCGCTCGGCTTCCTTGAACCCGGTTGCGGCGTCAAAGCCCAGTTCGACCTCCATTTTGCGATCAGCCAGCGACTTGTCCAACGGCGCCAGCGGCACGACGTAGCGCGGATCGCTCTCTACCGCGTTGTCATAACTCCACTCGTGCACGCCCATTTTCTGACTCGCCAGGGTCACACCCGGCGCCGGGCGCTCACTGACAGATTCACCGCGGCAGAAAAGGTCTATGCTGATCGCAGCCTGGTGACCGTGGGCCACGGCAGTGATCACGTTTTCCGGTCCGAAAGCGGCATCACCGCCAAAAAACACTTTCTCATTGGAGGACTGGAAGGTGGTCGGGTCCACCACCGGCATATCCCACTTGTCGAACTCAATTCCGAGGTCGCGCTCTATCCAGGGAAAAGAGTTTTCCTGGCCTATCGCCATCAGCACCACGTCCGCTTCCATAAATACCAGCGGTTCGCCAGTGGGCACCAGGCTACGCTTGCCGTCTTCATCATAGACGGCCTCCACTTTTTCAAAATGCATACCCTTGAACTGGCCGTCTTCTATCACGAACTCTTTGGGTACATGATTGTTGTAAATCGGGATGCCCTCATGCATGGCATCCTCTTTTTCCCAGGGCGAGGCTTTCATATCTTCAAAGGGACTGCGCACTACCACGCGCACGTCCTTGCCGCCCAGGCGCATTGAGGTACGACAACAGTCCATTGCGGTATTGCCGCCGCCCAACACCAGCACTTTCTCTGCAATCTTGTCAGTGTGTTCAAAGGCCACACTGGCCAGCCAGTCAATACCAAGGTGAACGTGATCAGCCACCTCTTCCAGCCCCGGCAGATTGAGCCCTTTGCCCTTGGGTGCGCCGGTGCCAACGAACACGGCGTCATAGCCCTTGTCCAGCACCTCGCGCAGGCTGTCCACATAGGTATCAAACGTGGCGTTGATATCCATGTCGAGAATATAGTTGACCTCTTCGTTCAGCACTTCTTCTGGCAGGCGGAAAGAAGGTATCTGGCTGCGCATCATGCCGCCGCCGGCAAACTGGTTATCGTACACATCGATGCTGTACCCCAGGGGCGCCAGGTCCCTGGCCACCGTGAGCGATGCCGGCCCCGCGCCGATCAGTGCAATGCGCTTGCCGTTCTTTTCACTGGGTATGGCAGGCAACAGGTGACTGATATCTTCCTTGTTATCCGCGGCGACGCGCTTCAGTCGGCATATTGCTACAGGCTCATCCTCCACCCGCCCCCGCCGGCAGGCCGGCTCGCAGGGGCGGTCGCAGGTTCGCCCCAGGACGCCGGGGAACACATTTGATTGCCAATTGATCATATAGGCTTCGGTGTAGCGTTCTGCGGCGATCAGGCGGATGTACTCCGGCACGGGCGTATGTGCGGGACAGGCGTATTGGCAATCCACTACTTTGTGGAAATACTCGGGATTCTGTATGTCAGTCGGTTTCACGTTGCGGCTCGTCAGTGGCTTGCGTGCAGCGAGAAAAAGCACTGCACAAACCCTTGGGATTGTTGCACATGTATCACGCTATTGCATCTGCCTAACGGTATATAAAGCGTTACTTATCCGTTACTTATGCACGCTTTCGCATAAACAGCCGTAATACCCCGCATGTGTTCAGGGTTAACTTTACCAGCCGAAAAACCAGCCCCGCTTTTTCAGCGATCCCTCACAGCCAGGAAGCTGCTGGCGATAGCTTACGGCGCGCCGCTCCACTTTGCGCGCCACATCGCGCAACCAGGTCTTGGCCTGGAAACTACCCCGGCTGTAGCCCCCGTGCCCCTCGTGATAAGCGAGGTAAAGACGATAGGTATCCTGTTTACTGATGCCGTTGCGGCGATTGGACTGGTGGTTATACCAGCCTATGAAGTCAATTGCGTCGGCAAAATCATCCCTGTCGGCTCCGTACCTGCCGGCACTGCGCTTGTATTCTTTCCAGGTAGACTTCTTGGCCTGACTGTAGCCGTATGCGTCCGAGGGGCGCAGGCCAGGGATAAAGCCAAATATTTTTTTACGTGGAGGCCTCGCTTTCGCTACAAACCGTGACTCCTGGTGCATGATAGCCATCATCACTGAAATGGGGCTACCCCACTGATCCCGGGCGTCTGCCGCGTCATGGTACCAACCACGCTTCTCTTCAAAAATCGCACAGATATTGCTGGTATTTGCCGGCGGCGAGGTCGTGCAACCGGCAAGGAGCAACAGAACTGCCAGTGCGCAGGGGCGTATCACGTTGCAAGTCCATGGCTGCTTAGCAGCTCAAGGAAGCCGTCCTCGTCTATCACGTCAATACCCAGTTCGCGCGCGTGAGTCAGCTTACTGCCTGCACCTGGCCCGGCAAGCACGCAGTGTGTCCTGGCTGACACGCTGCCCGCCACCTTCGCCCCAAGCTGTTGCAGGAATGCCTTGGCCTCACTGCGCCCCATGTGTTCAAGCTTGCCGGTAACCACCCAGGTTTGACCTTCCAGTGGCAGGACCTGGGCGTCAGCCACTTCAAGATCACTCCAGTGCACACCGGCCTCACGCAGCGCGTGGACCACAGACAAACTCTCGGCCGAGTCGAAGAACTGGCGCAGGTGATCAGCCACCACCGGGCCTACATCGTCTACCTCCAGAAGTTGTTCTTCGGAGGCAGTCGCCAGTTTTTCCCAGCTGCCAAAGTGACGCGCGAGACTCAGTGCGGTGGCCTCGCCAACTTCGCGAATACCCAGTGCGAAAATGAAGCGCGGCAGCGTGGCAGCCTTGCTCTCTTCAAGGGCTGCCAGCAGATTATCAGCAGACTTTTCCCCCATACGCGGCAATTGCAGCAGGTCGGAGCGCTGCAGGTGGTAGAGGCTGGCCACGTTCGTCACCAGGCCAGTGTCAACCAACTGCTCTACCAGTTTGTCACCGAGTCCATCTACATCCATCGCCCGCCGGGAGACAAAGTGCTTGATCGCCGCTTTCTGCTGGGCGGCACATACAAGGCCACCCATGCAGCGGATAACGGCCTCATCGGCAGCCCGTTCAGTAGCTGAGCCGCAGACGGGGCAACGAGTCGGGAATACCACAGGTCGGGCGTCTGCCGGCCGCCGTTCAGTCACCACCGAGACAATCTGCGGGATGACGTCGCCGGCGCGCCGCACAATTACCGTGTCGCCCACTTGCACCCCCAGACGCTCTATCTCGTCACTGTTATGCAGGGTCGCATTGCTGACCGTGACGCCGCCAACAAACACCGGCTGCAAGCGCGCAACCGGTGTGATAGCACCAGTGCGACCAACCTGAAACTCCACGTCCAGCAGCTGTGTCGTCTGTTCCTGCGCGGGGAATTTGCGCGCTATCGCCCAACGCGGCGCGCGAGCGACAAACCCCAGCTCACGTTGCAGATCTATGCGGTCGACCTTGTAGACAATGCCGTCTATGTCGTAGGGCAGTTCATCTCGCCTGGCAGCGAGATACTGATAATAGTCCTCGCAGGCTTGAATACCCTCCACCACGCGCGATTCAGGATTGATGCGCAAGCCCCACTGATGCAGCAAATCCAATATAGCGGAATGCTGCATTGGCAACTCCCCGTCTTCGACCAGGCCGACACCGTAGCAACACATTTCAAGGTTACGTTGCGCAGTGATACGTGAATCCAGTTGTCGCAGGCTCCCGGCTGCGGCGTTGCGGGGGTTCACAAAGAGCTTGCTATCCGTTTCCCGGGCCTGCTGATTCAATCGTTCAAACCCCGCTCGCGGCATATAGATTTCCCCGCGCACCTCTAGCACGGCGGGGTAGCCGTCACCTCGCAAACGCAGGGGGATAGAAGGAATCGTGCGCACGTTTCGGGTGATGTCCTCGCCGGTGCGACCGTCGCCTCTGGTGGCGCCTCGGGTAAGCATCCCGTCGCGATAGAGCAGACTGACCGCGATACCATCCAGCTTCGGTTCGCAACTGTAGGACACCGTGCCGGGGTCAGCCCCGAGACGATCCAGCAAGCGGCGCTCAAAGTCCTGCAGCTCATCGGCATTAAAAGCGTTGTCCAGGGACAACATGGGGACTTCATGCTCCACCTGGTCAAACGCCTGTAGCGGCGTGGCGCCGACCCTTTGGGTAGGTGAATCGGGAGTAACCAGCCCGGGGTTGGCCTGCTCCAGTTCCTGTAACTCCCTCAGGGCCTGATCGTATTCGGCATCTGGAACGCTGGGGTCATCGAGGACGTAGTAGCGGTAGTTCCATTCCTGCAACCGCTCACGCAGTTGCAGGGCTTGCGCCTGAATATCGGAGGCCGTCATAGCAACATTGGGAAATCAGGACGTCCTGGCAAGCAGGCGCCGTTCCAGGTCACGAATCTGCTGGCGGCAATGATCCAGTGTCTGCTTGGTTATCACGCTGCGCGACTCGTCCAGCACGTCACCGCCCAGGTTGCGGGCGACTGCCTGTGCCGTCTCCAGCATGTAGTCGAAGGCCTTCATCATGTCTTCCGGTCCTGGTAGCGTCAGGAAAAACACCAGGCCGGGCGTGTTGAAGTCCGCCATGTTGTCGATATCAAACACGCCGGGCTGCATCATATTGGCCACGCTGAACTGTATCGCACCCTTTCCCGCCTCGAACTCGTGGCGATGGAAAAAGCTCATATCGCCGAAACGCAAATCGCAGGCCAGCAGTATGTGCAGTATATCCTCGCCCCTGAACCCGGCCGCGTCCCGCGCCATGACATTGAGCATGAACACTTCCGGGTCCACATCGCGCGGCAGGCGACCCGGCTCTTCGACTGCCGGCGGCTCCGTTGCATTACGATCCGCTCCCATGCCGTCCAGCCAATCCAGGTCATCAGCCCCGGGGTCGGCTGCGGAAAAGCCCGCCATGACGTGATCCGGGTCACTGTCATCACCCTCAGTGGTGGAGGACGAGACCGGCCTGCTCTCTTCCAGCTTCTCCGCGTCCTCCGCCTCGTTATCCTGGGCGTTCTGCGCCGCTGCTTTGAGCAAGTCGCCGCGCTGCACGACACGCGCTCCGCCATTGGGCAGTTCTTTCAACCAGGCGATATCTTCGTCCTGCGGCGAAACGGTCTCCTGAGGCTCCGCCAGCTTCATTCTTACCCGGGAATACTTCTCGCTTCGCACCCGACGCCAGGCATCCAGCAGCACCGCCATAATCAGCAGTACCCCAATAATGACCATCCAGTCCCGTACGGTTAATTCTGACATTCCCTAAACCTATCAGCTTGCTGCCAGCTCTGCGGCTTCGTCCACATCGACCGTCACCAGACGCGACACCCCGGGCTCGTGCATGGTAACGCCCATCAACTGATCCGCCTGTTCCATGGTGATCTTGTTGTGGGTAATGAATATAAACTGCACTTTATCAGACATTTCCTTCACCATGCGCGCATAGCGGCCGGTGTTGGCGTCATCAAGCGGCGCGTCTACCTCATCAAGCATACAGAATGGCGCTGGATTAAGCTGGAAAATAGAAAATACCAGGGCAATCGCAGTGAGGGCCTTTTCGCCCCCCGAGAGCAGGTGGATTGTGCTGTTCTTCTTGCCCGGCGGGCGGGCCATAATGGCGATGCCGGTGTTCAGGAGATCGTCCCCGGTCATTTCCAGATAGGCATTACCGCCTCCGAATACCCTGGGGAACAGCTCCTGAAGGCCGTTGTTGACCTGATCAAAGGTCTCCTGGAACCGGCTGCGAGTTTCCTTGTCGATCTTGCGAATGGCGTTTTCCAGGGTTTCCAGTGCGGTCACCAGGTCCTCGTTCTGCGCATCAAGGTAGTTTTTGCGCTCCGACTGCAGGCTATATTCGTCTATAGCAGCGAGGTTGATGGCCCCCAGGCGCGCTATACGGGCGGCGATTTTCTCCAGCTGCCGCTGCCACTCATCCTCGCTCGCCTCTTCGGGCATGGCATCGAGCAGCGTTTGCACGTCCTGCTCAGCGTCCTGCAGCTGCCGCTGAATATTCTCGCGCTGAACCTGCAGGGTCTGGCTGGTGATACGCTGCTGCTCGAGGTCACGGCGCACAGACTCGGCGCGATGTTCTATAGCTGCCCGCTGCTGCTCGCACTCGCGCAGCTTGTGCTCCACCTCTGCCACCAGCTGCCTTGCTTCACTGAGCTCGGATTCAGACTGCAGGCGCAACTCAAGCTGCGCTTCCAGTTCGGCACGAAGCCCTTCCAGCGGATTGTCATTTTCATTCATACTGCGCTGCAAGCTCTCGCGCCGCTCACGTAACTGGGCAACCTGGTTATGCGTGCGATCAATTGAGCCGCGCATGGAGCTGAGTTGAGTCTGCAATGACTGCAGGCGCATGGCCGCCTGGTGCGCGGCGTCCTTGTCATGGCGAGCTTTCTGCCGGCAGCTGTCGAGCTTGCCGCGGGTTTCGTCACGGACGGACAGCAGCTCTTCCCGCCGATGTGAGTCTGACTCCATGCTTTCAATAGCCAGCGAGAGCAGTTGGCGTGCCTCGGCCACGGCCTCCTGTTCCTGGCGAAACTGTTCTCGCGCTTCCTCGACATCGGCCGCGATGCGCGCGCGCCGGGCTGTGATCTGTTCCACCCGGGCCTGCATGGCAGACAGCTTTGAACTGTGTTCAGCGTGCAGTCTGGTAGCGGCCTGCAGCTCGCGCTGCGAATTCTGGCGCTGCTCTTCCAGAGCGCGTAACTGCTCCTGCGCCTGCTGTTGTTCATGTTCGAGCTGTTGCTCGCGCGCTGCGGCCGTCGCCAGAGACTGCTCCAACTGTTCCAGTTCCTGCTGACGCTCGATCACCCCACCCTGCTGCTCTCCCAGCCGGGTCACCCGTAACCAGTTAGGGCCTAACCATACGCCCTCGCGCGTAATCACCGACTCGTGCACCGCCAGGGTCGGTCTCATAGCCATCGCTGCAGCCAGGTCTTGTGCCACTTTGACACCGCCGAGCAAGGACTCCGCGAGACCATGGCTGCGCACCTTCGATGCAAGGTACTGTGGGGCCGCGGGCGCTGCCGCAGAGGCTTCCAATAGAGCGAGCTGCCCCTGCTCGAGGCTTCCCAGCATGCCTCCCAGGTTGCCCAGGTTGTCGACACAGACCGCTTGCAGGTAATCGCCGAGCACCGTCTCCACGGCAAGCTGCCAACCATCATCAACCTGCAATTGCTCCAGCAGCCGAGGCTTGTCCTCCAGAGCCTGGGCCCGCAACCACTCACCAACATCGGCACTGCCGTCCTGCATGGCTGCCTGCTGCAGGGCTTCAAGTGACGCCTGACGACCGCGCATCTGCTGGATAGCCGAACGCTGCGTGTTCAGTTCTGCGGCCAGTGTATTACTGCGCTCCCGGGTAGCCGTTATCTGCTCTGCTACTTGCTCAGCGCCGTTCTCGTACTCGGCCATTACCATTTCGGTCTCAGCCAGCTGCTCGCTCAGCGCCTCCATTTCACCGTCATCAGGCCCCGGGGCCAGCGCGGTTTGTTCCTCTTCCAACTGCACAGTGCGTGTCTGGATGCGTTTCAACACCTGCTCAAGATGCTGAATACGAGACTGCTGGACCTCGGCCTGTTGCCGTGGCTCCGCCGCCTGCTGATTGAATTCGTCCCACTGATGCTGCCACTGGTGCATGGCCTCCTCAGCCTGCAGCAGGGCCTCTGCGCTGGTTTCCTCCAGCTCGACCAACATCTCCAGATCGGGGGCTAGAGCCGCCACTTCCGCCTCCCAGCTGAGGAGCTTGTCGCGATCGCCTCCCAGATGGCTCTCTGCCTGCTCCAGCGCGTCACTGGTCTGCTGCAGGTCCTCGGCCAGCTGGTGGCTGCGCTCCTGCTGATGCTTGATGGTCTGCTCTATACGCGCCACTTCCGAACCCAGCGAGTAATACCGTGCCTGAACCTGGTTGAAGGTGTCGGTGCGATCAGTATGCTCTACGCGATGCTGTTCGATAGCCGTATCAACCTGCTGGTGCTCGGCATGCACCGCTTCCAGCTTCACTTCCAGTTCGCCCAGGGCCTTGCCGACCGTTTGCAGCTGACCATCGAGATCCTGCCACTGCAAGGCATACAACTGGGCCTTGTACAGCCGCTCCTCTTCCTTGTATTCGCTGTACTTCTGCGCGGCCTGCGCCTGTCGCTGTAAATGCTGCAGCTGACGTTCAAGTTCTTCGCGCAGGTCGGTCAGGCGCTCAAGGTTTTCCAGCGTGCGGCGCATCCGACTCTCCGTCTCCTTGCGCCGCTCCTTGTATTTGGAAATGCCCGCCGCTTCCTCGATGAAGATGCGTAACTCCTCGGGCTTGGACTCGATCAGCCGCGAGATCATGCCCTGCTCAATAATTGCGTAGCTGCGCGGCCCCAATCCGGTGCCCAGGAAGATGTCGGTGATGTCGCGGCGCCGGCAACGCGTGCCGTTCAGGAAGTATTCTGATTGTCCTTCACGCGAGACCAGTCGCTTGATGGAGATCTCCGCATAGCTGGCATATTCACCGCCTACGCCACCATCGGCATTATCGAACACCAGCTCGATGAAGGCCTGCCCCACGGGTTGTCGATTGACTGAGCCATTGAAGATCACGTCGGTCATGGACTCACCGCGCAGGTTCTTGGCGGAACTCTCGCCCATCACCCAGCGCACAGCGTCAATGACATTGGATTTGCCGCAGCCGTTGGGGCCGACGACTGCGCACATGTTACTGGGGAAGTTGACGGTGGTGGGATCGACGAAAGACTTGAACCCCGCCAGCTTGATTGACTTTAGTCGCATTAAACTTTAAATACCCACTGTACCTTGCTGTTTTTTATAGATTTTTCCGGTTTTAACCAGCCAGTAACCCAAAACCGAAACCACAAGATATAGTGTATAGACTTTAATCAGGCAACACTATGCCCTGACCCAAAAAAGCCGGAAATTTAGCTCTCGCTAACGCCCTTCGCCGGCCTCAGGACGATATCGACGGCAGCATTGTCGGCACCTGGCGCCAGTGGACCGGCGCTGCCCAGCCAGGTCGCTGTCGCTTCGCCTGGTCGCCCTTGCGGCGAGACCTGCACCACTACCTGCACCGATTCAGTCAGCGACAACTTCTGTCCGGCCATCGAGTTGCTGTCATCCAGACGCAGCGTCAACGGCAGGTCGGCTGCGCGCAGCCGCTGCACCGCAATCGGCATCCTGCTGTCGCTGGCTGCATTGCGGGCGAGCACAAAAACGGTGTCTGCAGGGTCGATTTCCGCTCCCTCAGGCAGGGCGACAGACACTGTCACACCCATGCTGTTCTCCGCACCCGCGGCCACGACCGGGGCTGCCGCAGGCTCGCCCAGCTTTTCCCGGGCGCTGGCTATTATGCCGGCGATCATGCGCTGGGTTTCGGAACCGGGAGACTCCACCGCCAACAGGCGCTGCCAATAACCAATAGCCGCTCGGTACTGACCCTGCTCATAGGCGGCCATACCCAACAAGCCCAGCGCCGTGCGTTGGTGCGGGTCTACCGCCAGCGCCTGCTCTGCACGCATCTTGGCGCTGTCATCCAGTACCCTGCCAGCAGCGAGGTAGCGGGCCTGCGCCGCGTAGGCCAGCGCAGCGGCATCTTCCGGTGCGGCCTCAATCAACTCATCATAGGCTGCTGCGGCTCGCGCATAGTCCTGCGCGCCCATGTAGAAGCGGCCAAGCATTGCCACATAATGCAGGTTATCCGGGCGTTGACTGGCGCGCTTTTCAATTGCTTTCATCAGCGCGTCCATATCCTGGGGCGTACTGTTTTCGTCCAGCGACAGCAACTGACGCGAGATTAATACATCCTGGGCCGCGCCCAGCTGGTAGTACAACAATGCGCTGCCCGCGACCACTATGGGCAGCAGGACCCAGGCGGGGAAGCGACGCCCACTGGCTGCGCGTTCGCGCACGGCAGCGGGTACCTGTTCATCTTCCAATAGACGCAGTTGCGCGTCGGCGGCCAGCGAATCATCGCCCTCCTCGGCCAACTCCTGCTGCCGCAGTCGATACCACTCCAGGTTCGCTCGCTCCAGGTCCTCATCGGTACTGCCACTGCGCCGGCGCCCTGGCATCAGGATAAAGACGGCACTCAAGGCCAGCATCAGAGCACACACCAGCAGGAAAACGGTCATTCTTTGTCAGCCTTTTTCATCAGCTCGCGCAGGCGCTGCTGGTCTGCGTCGCTAAGGTCGCCCTCAGAACCGCCCGGCTGCTTGCGGTCGCGCAGGGTCAGGAAGACTATCAGCAGGCCCAGCAACAGCAGCACGCCTGGTGCCAGCCAGAGCAACATGGTCGCTCCAGCGAAGCGGGGGCGATAGCGCACGAACTCACCGTAGCGGTCGACCATGTACTGGAGGATCTCTTCGTCTGAGGCGCCTTGCTCCAGTTGCTGGTGCAGCAGCTTGCGCAGATCCTGGGCGATGGGGGCATTGGAATCGGCAATATTCTGGTTCTGGCACTTGGGGCAGCGCAACTCACCGCTTAATTCCTGGTAGCGCGATGCCAGCGCCGGATCACTGAATTCATAGGTCTCGATGACCGACAGCGCCTGTAGCGGTAAGACCAAACAGCCCATCGCCAGCAGCCACTGTAACAGGGCGCGCATGTTCATCCTTCGCCCTCGCCCTTGAGCTGCGTATACAGCGGCAACAGCACCGTCGTCCAGACTCGTTCGTCCACCACGCCCACGTGGCGGTAGCGCACCATGCCCTGAGCGTCGACCAGGTAGGTTTCCGGCGCGCCATACACCCCCAGGTCCAGGCCCAGCGTGCCCTCCCGGTCTGCAATATTGGCGATGTAGGGGTCACCCAGCTGCTGCAACCAGCCCAGCGCGGCAGCATCTTCATCTTTGTAGTTGATGCCGTAGATGGCCACACCCTGCCTTGCCAGCTCCGTCAGGTAAGGATGTTCCACACGGCAGGACACACACCACGTAGCCCAGACATTGAACAACGCGACGCGGCCACTCACCGAGGCCTTATCGAGCTTAGCGTCGCCGCCCAGTGCCGGCAGCGAGAACTCAGGAAATGGCTTGTCGATCAATGCCGAGGGCATTTCTTTCGGGTCCAGGGACAAGCCCCGCAGCAAAAACAGGGCGAGGATCCCGAACAGGATCAACGGCAGAAAGAGTTTCAGCCTAGCGTGCATACTCTGTCCCGTGAGCAGTGCTGGTCGCGCTGCTGCGCTGGCGCCGGTATCGTTTGTCCATCACGGTGGCGAAAGCGCCCAGAGCCATGAAGATAGACCCTACCCACATCCAGCGCACCATGGGTTTGTAGTGCAGGCGTATGGCCCAGGCACCACCTTCGCCAATAGGTTCGCCCATGGCCACGAACAGATCACGGAATACGCCAGGATCTATCGCCGCCTCGGTCATCACCGAGCCACTGGCAAGGTAGCGCCGTTTTTGTGGCGCCAGCATGGCGACCAACTCACCGTTACGCGTCACTTCAAAGCGCGCCTCATCGGCAAGGTAATTGGGGCCTCTTACCTGAGCCACTTCGAGGAAACGGAACTCATAGCCAGCGACAACATCGGTCTCTCCCGGGCTCATCTTGAGGTCGTGTTCTATCGAGTACTGACTGGTAGCGACTACGCCAACAATACACGCGGCAAACCCCAGGTGGGCCAGCACCATACCCCAGTAACTGGGTGTTAATCTGCGCAGGCCTCGGGGAAAACCGGCGCTGCCTCCCATACGGAACCATACGTCCCGGGCGAGACCACACACCAGCCATGCAGACAGTAACACCGCCAGCGCCACCCAGATATTGTAGTCTGCATGAACCAGCGGCAGGGTGATGGCACACACTACGGCAACGATTCCCGGCACCAGTAGTTCCGCCTTCCAGCGCTGGGTACTGTCGCGCTTCCAGCGAGAGACGGGGCCAAACGCCATGACCGGTGCCAGCAGTGCCATCAATGGCACAAATACGGCATTGAAGTATGGCGGACCGACGGAGTACTTGCCCATTCCCAGCGCATCCACGAACAGCGGGAAAAGGGTGCCGAAGAGTACGGTCAGTGTCGCCACCAGGAATACCACATTGTTGAACAGCAGCAACGACTCTCTGGATACCCAGGAAAAACTCACGCGACTGCTCACCGCTGGCGCCCGCAGCGCGTACAGAACCAGCGAGCCACCTACCACAATGGCCAGGAAAACGAGAATAAACATACCGCGCGCCGGGTCAGTCGCAAACGCGTGAACCGAGGTCAACACGCCGGAGCGGACCAGGAACGTACCCAGCAGACTCAGCGAAAAAGCGAAAATCGCCAGCAGCACGGTCCAGCTTTTGAACAGGCCGCGCTTTTCGGTAACCGCCAGTGAGTGCACCAGCGCGGTTCCGGCAAGCCAGGGCATAAACGAGGCGTTCTCGACCGGATCCCAGAACCACCAGCCGCCCCAGCCCAGCTCGTAATAGGCCCACCAACTGCCCAGCATGATACCCAGCGTGAGGAAGGCCCAGGCCACGTTGGTCCAGGGTCGTGACCAGCGCGCCCAGGAGGCATCAAGGCGACCGCCCAGCAAGGCAGCTATAGCGAAGGCAAATGCCACGGAGAAACCCACGTAACCCATATACAGCAGCGGTGGGTGAATTATCAGCCCCGGGTCCTGCAACAGCGGGTTCAGGTCATTGCCGTCCGGCGGAATACTCGGCAGCAATCTGGCAAAAGGATTGGATGTGAGCAGGGAGAATGAGAGGAAGCCAACCGCTACCGCACCCATCACCGACAACACCCGCGACAGCACCAGCAAGGGTAGCTGCGGGCTGAACACCGCTACTGCGGACGTCCACAGGCAGAGAATCAGCGACCACAACAGCAGCGAGCCCTCGTGATTCCCCCAAACGGCTGAGAACTTGTATATAGCAGGCAGCAGCGAGTTGCTGTTACTGGCGACCACCGCAACGGAAAAATCGTCCTGTAAAAAAGCCACCGCCAGACAGGTGAAGCTGATGGCTACGAAAACCAGCTGACCAATGGCCAGCCGCGGTGCCAGCGCCATGGCGTACACATTTCGCCGCCAGGCACCCCATGCGGGCACAACAGCCAGCAGCAGAGCGAGCACGAAAGCGATAATCAGGGCGAAGTGCCCCATCTCGGGAATCATTGCTTAACCCCTTTGTGGTCAAAGCCGGACTGTTCCAACGCGTCCATAACTTCCGGCGGCATGTAGTTCTCGTCATGCTTCGCAAGAACCTCCGACGCTTGCAATACGCCGTTCTCATCCAGTTTTCCGGATGCAACAGCTCCCTGTCCCTCGTCAAACAGGTCCGGCAGGATACCCACGTACACCACCGGCACCGACGCTTCGAAGTCCGTCACTTCAAAGCGGGTTTCAAGGCTGTCATCGGCACGCTGAACGCTGCCCTCGACGACCATCCCCCCCACGCGTATGGGCTGCCCCACAGGCGCTTTGCCCTGCGCAACGTCAGTCGGCGGATAAAACAGGTTGATATTGCCGCGCATGGCATAGGCAATCAGGCCAATGGCCGCACTGGAGAAAATGACTATGAACAGGACCAGATACAGTCGCTGCTTACGAACCGGATGCATGTCCGTCCTCCTGGCTTGATGGCTGACTCTGGGTTGGAGCACCCTGGGCGCGACGGAGTTCCCCGGCCACATCCTCCAGCAGTCGGCGCTGGCGCCGTCGCGGCAGCATTAACAGGGCCAATAACACCAGCAGGGTAATGCCGTAGGCGGCCCAGACATAAGCACCGTGCCCGTCCATGTACCACAGCGCATGCAGGCTGTCGAAATACATCAGACATCGCCTCCACGGGCCAGTTTGCGAACCCAACTGGTACGCCGTTCACGATTGAGTATCTCGCCACGCATGTTCATCAGCAATGCGCAGGTGAACAGCGCGTAGAAGCAAACAATCATCAGCAACAAGGGGTAAAGCATGCTGGCATGGATGGTCGATTCACCGGTAAATTTGATAGAGGCCGGCTGGTGCAGGCTGTACCACCAGTCCACTGACTTGTAGATGATGGGAATGTTCACTGTTCCCACCAGGCTCAACACCGCGCATGCCTTGGCCGCTGCGGCCTTGTTGTCGAAGGCTTCGTAGAGTGCAATCACACCCAGATAGAGAAAAAGCAGGATCAGCATGGAGGTGATACGTGCGTCCCACACCCACCAGGTTCCCCAGGTAGGCTTGCCCCACACCGCACCGGTTACCAGGGCTATGAAGGTCAGCGCAGCCCCGATCGGCGCACAGGACTTCATCGCGATGTCCGCCATCTTCATTTTCCATATGAGGCTGACAGCGCCGGCAATAGCCATAACATAATAGCCGGCAAGCGCCACCACAGCGGCGGGCACATGAATATAGATGATGCGATAGCTATTACCCTGGCGGAAATCAGGCGCGGTGAACAGCAGGCCCCAGGTCACGCCTATTGCCAACCCGATCAAAGTAACTGGCAGCAGGTAGCGCAGAATGGATCCTGAAATACCATACAGCCAGGGGGGAGAACCGAGTTTATGGAAGAAGGTCCACATAGCGGCGCTGATTATACAGAGCCACGGGGGGCGAACAACCAGTTCCGCCGTAGGGGATTAGTCATTGCAATGAGCCCTCCTCAGGCATCAACGCTGATTCGCAAACCTGCAGAAATAGCAAACGGTGCCAATGCCACCGCCAGCGACAGCATCGCCCCGAGAATGGCCAGATACGGCCCTGCCGGGGCGCCGGTAACAGCGGCCTTGACCGCAGCGCTGCCAAAAATTAATACGGGCATATACAGGGGCAGGATCAGTAGTGATATCAGCATGCCTCCGCGTTTGAGCCCTACCGTGAGGGCTGCACCAATACCCCCGACCAGGCTGAGCACGGCCGAACCAAGAAGAAGACTGCCAAACAACGCAGCGATACCAGCGACAGGAAGGTTCAGCATCAGCGCAAACACCGGTGAAACCAATGCCAGCAAGAGGCCGGTAACAAGCCAATGGGCGCAGATATAGGACAGAACCGACAGATACAGCGGCTGCGGCGAGAGCAGCAGCTGCTCCAGACTGCCATCATCAAAATCGCTGCGAAATACGCCATCCGAGGTCAACAGGTTGGACAGCAGGGCCACGATCCATAGTATTCCCGGCGCGAATTCCGCGAGCGTATCCGGCGCCGGGCCAAGCCCCAGCGGAAACAGCGCCACGACCATGGCGAAAAACAGCAAGGGGTTGCCAATGTCGATGGGGCGGCGCACTGCAAGCACCAGCTGCCTGCGCAGCAATCGCAGACAGAAAGCGGCTGTGCCGGGCGCACTCAAGGCGCTATGCCCGTATCGAGGTCCAGCGGGACGACCGGATGATCCACACCCAGGCGCTGATGCGAGGTCAGCACTACCGCACCACCGAGACGGGCATGGCGGGCAAACAATGCCTCCAGTTCGCCGACCCCGGCCACATCGATAGCCGTAAAAGGCTCGTCAAGTAACCACAGCGGACTGCTGGAGCAATACAGCCGAGCCAGGTTGACGCGTCGATGCTGCCCTGCCGACAGCGCGTGACTGGGCACATCTTCATAGCCATACAGCCCTACTTTGTGGAGAGCTTCTTCTATGACTGCATCGCTGTAGACCCCCTCACCGGACACATGCCAGGCCAGGTTTTCCCTGGGCGTCAGCATCGCCTTTACCGCACTGTGATGGCCCAGATACAACAGGGACGCGTTGCGTTCTACCTGTCCCTCGAAGCCATAGCGCGAGAGCCCGGCGAGGATACGCATAAGACTGGTTTTACCTGCACCATTGGCCCCGCCAATCTGTATCAATTGGCCAGGCAATACCGCAAAGGACAAGCCAGTGAAAAGTTGCCGCCCGCCCCGCTCCAGGCATAAATCCCGGGCAGCCAGCAAAGGCATGCTGTCGCCGGAGTCGGTCAGAGATTCACCACATTGACAACAGGAATGTGCAGCTCCGTATCAAGCTGTTCCGCACGCAGGCTGTTGAAGTCGAACAGTTTGCCGTCAGCAAGCTGCGAGGGGGCAACATTACAGATACTGCGAAATATCGTTTCGGTTCGGCCCGGGTACTGCCGCTCCCAATCCAGCAGCATCTTCTTGATCTGCACTCGCTGCAGGTTTTCCTGAGAGCCACACAGGTTGCAGGGAATAATGGGAAAGGCCTTGTAGTCCGCGAAGCGCGCGAGGTCCTTCTCTTTACAGTAGGCCATGGGACGAATAACGACGTTCTTGCCGTCATCCGAGAGCAACTTGGGGGGCATCGCCTTGAGTTTGCCGCTGAAGAACATGTTCAGAAACAGTGTTTCGACAATATCGTCACGGTGATGGCCAAGGGCAATCCGGGTGGCGCCTATATCCTGGGCAAATCCGTACAGACTGCCGCGCCGCAGCCTGGAGCAAAGTCCGCAAGTCGTTTTACCCTCAGGTATCACCTCTTTGACGATGCTGTAGGTGTCTTTTTCCAATATGTAGTAGGGAATGTCCAGCGCATCGAGATACGCCGGCAACACGTGCTCGGGAAAGCCAGGCTGCTTCTGGTCAAGATTCACCGCCACCAGCTCGAAGTTAACCGGCGCGGCCTGTCGCAGGTTGACAAGAATATCCAGCATTCCGTAGGAGTCCTTGCCGCCGGACAGGCATACCATCACCTTGTCGCCTTCCTCGATCATGTTGTAATCGACGATGGCATTACCCACGTTACGACGCAGCCGCTTTTGCAGCTTGTTAAATTCGGTTTTTTCCTTGCGGGACAGCTCGCGCACGTTGCTTCGCCGTTAGTGCTTGATTTGGCGCGCATTTTACTTGTTTCGCGTGCCCGCAGTCCACCGCTTGCAGCGTGTTTGGGTCGCGCACGTTTTCACGGCCCGTGACCAGGACAAACGCCGCAGCGCGAACGGGGCAGGCAAATTTGCCAGCGCTATGCCGACCATAGTCGAAGCTCCCTTGTATTTTGTGTGGATTGCTACCAAAATGTGCGCCCCGATCGAGCCTGACCAACCATCCAAGAGGGAATCCAACAAGATGAAAACACCTGTACGTGTGACCGTTACCGGCGCCGCGGGCCAGATTGGCTATGCGCTGCTCTTCCGTATAGCTTCAGGCGCCATGCTGGGCGAGGATCAGCCTGTTATCCTGCAACTACTGGATATTACGCCCGCCATGGACGCGCTCCAGGGTGTGAAGATGGAACTGGAGGACTGCGCCTTCCCGCTGCTGACTGATATCGTTTGCACGGATGACCCCAACACCGGCTTCAAGGACACTGACTATGCCTTGCTGGTAGGCGCTCGCCCCCGAGGCCCCGGCATGGAGCGTAAGGACCTGCTGGAAGCGAATGCGGCAATTTTCTCGGTGCAGGGCAAGGCCATCAACGACAACGCCAGCAAGGACATCAAGGTCCTGGTGGTCGGCAACCCGGCCAACACCAACGCCCTCATCGCCCAGCGCAACGCGCCGGATATTGACCCGCGCAACTTCACCGCCATGACCCGTCTGGACCACAACCGCGCGAAAACGCAAATCGCGTTGAAAACGGGCACAACGGTTAATGACGTCACCAATATGACAATCTGGGGCAATCACTCTGCGACTCAGTACCCCGACCTGTTCAACTGCAAGGTCAACGGCGAAAACGCTATCAAGCTGATCGATCAGGCCTGGTATGAAGAGGAGTTCATCCCTGTTGTGCAGCAACGCGGTGCGGCCATCATCAAAGCGCGTGGCGCATCATCCGCAGCATCTGCTGCCAACGCGGCAATTGATCACATGCGCTCCTGGGCGCTGGGCACCGAGGGGGACGACTGGGTTTCCATGGGCGTATACTCCGACGGTTCCTACGGCATTACCGAAGGCCTGATTTACTCTTTCCCCTGCCGTTGTGCAAACGGTGACTGGAACATTGTTCAGGGCGCGGAGGTTGGCGAATTCAGCCAGCAGAAAATGGCCGCCACCGAACAGGAGCTGTGCGAGGAGCGCGACGCAGTGCAGCACCTGCTGCCCTGATCCGCCCGGCACAGAAACCGACCCGAGAGCGCCAGTCACCCGACTGGCGTTTTTTTGCTCACTCCCTTCAGCTGCCAACGTATCGTGGTCAGCCTGCCTCGCTGCCATGGACCTCACCGCTGATTGCTGCTCTAATGCCAGACTATGACTGACACCACACAACTCTCATCACCAAAATCCTACCACCACGGTAATCTTCGGGCGGAACTGCTCGATACCGCTGTGGAGCAGTTACGCAATACCGGAGCGGAGGACCTCAGCCTGCGCGCCCTGGCAAGGGCAATAGGCGTATCGCAAACGGCGCCCTATCGTCACTTCGCTGATAAAAGTGAACTGCTGGCGGCGATGGCAACCCGAGGTTACAGGGAGCTGTTCGTGGCCCTGCGTGAGGCTGTATCGGGCGCGGGCAACGACCCCGATGAGCAAATGATTGCCGTGGCCCATGCCTATGTGGATTATGCGGCTGAGAACCCGCAGTTATTCAAGCTGATGTTCGGCCCTGCGGTGCAGCCCGCTGCGCGCTATCCCGAGCTGCGCGAGGCGAGCCGCGAAACCCTGAACCTGGTGCAGCAGATCATCCAGCTCGGTGTCGAGCTGGGACGCTACCACACCGAGGAAAACGTGCTTTACCTGGCCAACGCAGGATGGTCGGGAATATATGGGCTGGCCACACTACGCATCGACACTCCCGAGCTGTTCGAGCGCTACATTGACCTGCACAAGCAGGTGGAACTCGGTGCACGCACCTTCCTGGCTGGAATCCGCGCACCACTTCCATGAGACCCGTGCCATCCAGGTTGCCCGGGCTTCATTTACAACTCACGCAATACCGTGACCGGCGGGTGTGACACCACTTTTCGACAGCTGAACACACCCAGGCTGGCAATCAGTACCATGCCGGCACCAATTCCCAGCGGCCACAGCCACGGTGACGGTGCATACTGCATGTCCATGGCCGTTACCTGGAGTATTGCCACGGAAAGCTCCGCCGCCACCGTTGCCAGCAGTCCGGCAAACAGGCCCAGCGCGGCAAACTCGATTAACAGACCACCGAGTATCAGCTGACGTCGTGCGCCCAGGGCGCGCAGAATCGAACTCTCGTGCATGCGTTCGTCCACGCTGGCCTGAACACCGGCAATCAACACCAGCGCTCCGGTGGCAAGAATAACCACCAGAACCAGTTCGATGGCGGCCGAGACCTGCTCAATTATGTTGCGGATCTGGTCAATGACCAGGTCCATTTCAATCACGGTAACGGTGGGAAACTGACGGATAAAGCCGTTCAAAAACGCTTTATTGGCGGGGTCCAGGTGAAAACTGGTCATGAAAGTTGCCGGATACCCTGACAGCACTTTGGGCGGGAACACCATAAAGAAGTTGGGGCGCATGGACTGCCAGTCCAGGCTGCGCAAGCTGCTGACCGTCACCTCCAATGGCTGCGCGCCAACCAGCATGGACAACTGGTCTCCCACCTCGATGCCCATACGCTGGGCGAACTCTACCTCAAGCGAGACCAGGGCGGCGTCTGTGCCCGGCTGCCACCATGTGCCCGCCACCAGGTCATTCCCCGCGGGCAAGGTTTCCGACCAGGTAAAATTGACCTCTCGCTGTCGAGGCCCATCCAGTTCCGCTTCCTCGCGCGTCGGTAACGCGTCGCCCTCCACCGCCATGATACGTCCGCGAATCATGGGATACAGCGCCTCGCTGTTGATGCCTTTTTCCCGCAACAACTGGTCCACCGCCTGCACTTCCTGCGGCCCTATATTAATCATGAAATGGTTGGGTGCATCGTCAGGCAATTGCGTTTGCCAATCGTCCACCAGCGAGGTGCGCACCAGCACCAGCACCAGTAGCAACATGATCGCCATGGCAAAAATGACTACCTGCAGCGCGTTGGACGCGCCCCTGCGCTGCAAACCGGCGAGGGCCAGGCGCCAGATACTGCCGGCACTCATACCGACCAGCCTGCCTCCCTTAAGCAGGGTCATTGCCAGGGCAAAGCCCAGCGTGACGGTAACGCCCAGGCCGGCGAGCAGTGCCAGGGTCAACCTCCAGTCGCCGCTGTACCACAACATGAGCAATGACACTGCAAGCAATCCCACCAGGTAATCGCTGGAGCTGCTGCGGGTGAATAAAGGAATATCCTTGCGCAAGACACGCAAGGGGCTGGCCTGCCCCAGACGGCGCAGCGGCGGCCAGGCAAAGCTGAGCAGACAGGTAATGGCGGTGGCGCTGCCTATCAGGTAAGGACGGGGACCACTGGGCCCTGGTTCTACCGGTAACTGGTCAGCGAACAGCGTAAAAAACAGCGCCTGTATCGCCCAGCCCAGCAGACAACCACATACCGTGGCGAGAGCGCCGAGCAACAACAGGCTCTTGCCGTACAGCTGATTTATCGCCGAGGAGGTTGCGCCCAGGCTTTTCATTACCGCCACATAATCATTGTGACGCTCACTGAAACGCCTCGCGGCCAGGGCGATCGCTACTCCCGCCAGGACCACTCCGAGACTGCCCGCCAGCAGGAGAAAACGCTCCGCCCGCTCAAGCGCTCTGCTGATGCCCGGCTGACCCTCGCTAACATCAAGCAGACGTTGCCCTGGTGCCAGCTGCGGCTGCAACCAGGCGGTGAATTCCTCCAGCGCTGCAGCAGAACCGGCATACAACTGGCGAAATTCTACTCTACTACCCGGCTGGATCACGGCGGTGGCGGCAATATCGTCATAGTGCATCAGCAGGCGCGGGCCATAGCCGAACATCCCTGCGGCCTGATCCGGCTCGCCGCGCACCGCACCCGCCACCTGCAGGTTTGCCTCCCCCACCTGAACCGTATCACCCACGGACACGTTGAGCAGCGGAAACAGCCGCGAATCCAGCCACACCTCTCCCCGTGCGGGGCCGTGTTCTACAACACTGGGGCTGGCGAAGGGCTGCTGGCTGAATTTCAGCTCCCCGCGCAGGGGATAGGCACCTGAGACAGCCTTGATGGATGCCAGCTGCATAGCGTCATCCGGGCCATGCACCATGGTGGGGAATGTCAGCGTAGTGGCAACCGCGAGCTCTGCATCCTGCGCCTGCTGCAGCCACTGCGAAGGCATCTCCCGACCGCTGCGCACCACGGTATCTGCTGCCAGAAAGCGGTGGCTCTCCTGCACCAGCGAGGCCTGCAGACGCGTGGTAAAGGCGCTGATACCCGAGACAACGCCTACTGCCAGGATCAGGGCCATCACCAGCACCCCCAGTTCGCCCCCACGCCAGTCGCGGGCGAGCATACGCGCCGCCGTAATCGACATGCTCAGTGACCCTCTGCCAGTTCACCGGCTTCCAGCACAAGGCGGCGCTGGCATCGCTGTGCCAGCGCCAGGTCGTGCGTGACCAGGACCAGGGTCGTGTCCTCCTGGTCATTTATTTCAAACAATAAATCGATAATATGTCCGCCGGTACGGGTGTCCAGGTTGCCGGTAGGCTCGTCCGCAAACAGAATACGCGGTCGAGCGGCGAAAGCGCGTGCAATGGCAACCCTCTGCTGCTCCCCACCTGACAGCTGCCGGGGGTAATGGCCCACTCGCTGCGACAGCTCAACCCGCTGCAGAAAGTCCTGCGCCTGCTCGCGCGCATCTGCCTGACCCTTCAGCTCCAGAGGCAACATGACGTTTTCCAATGCAGTCAGCGCCGGGAGCAATTGAAACGACTGGAATACAAAACCCACCTCGCGACCACGAAACAGCGCCCTGCCGTCCTCGTCCAGCTCACCGAGGTCAGTGTCGCCGATTATCACCCGGCCACCGCTGGCTTCATCGAGCCCGGCGAGCAGGCCCAGCAGCGTGGATTTACCTGATCCGGAGGCGCCGACAATCGCCACGGATTCACCCGACTTGATTTCCAGCGTAATCCCTTTCAGTATTTCCAGCTCGCCCCCGGCCATGGGGACACGTTTCTGGAGATTTTCGGCTCTGATCATGCAGCGATTCCTTTACCACTCTTTACGGCGCGCAACAGCACTTGGTTTACTGCTGGTATGCCTGACAAGCCCCAGCCATGCTATGGAGCAACGGCTATTGGTGCTGGGCGATAGTATCAGTGCTGCCTACGGTATGTCTCTGCAGGAAGGCTGGGTAGCGCGGCTGGCGGGCCAACTGCAGGATCAGCAGCCACCAGTGAGCGTTGTCAACGCCAGCATCAGTGGCGAAACAACAGGCGGAGCCCTGCGCCGGCTGCCGGATCTACTTGCGCAGCACCAACCCTCGGTGGTGCTGATTGAACTCGGCGGTAACGATGGCCTGCGCGGCTTTCCCGTCAAGGCATTCCGCAATAACCTGACCCGGTTGGCCCAACTTTCTGCCGACAGCGGCGCCAGCGTCATCCTGGTGCCCATGGAGATTCCGCCGAATTATGGTGCACGCTACACGGCCAGCTTCCGCGAGACCTTTCCGGCGGTAGCAGAGGAAACCGGCAGTCTGCTCTCCGCGTTCATTCTCGATGGCGTTGCCACTGACCCCGAGCTGATGCAAGCAGATGGTATACACCCCACCGCTGCTGCCCAGGACATTCTGCTACAGAACGTACTGCCCACGATCAGAGAGGCACTGCAATGAGCCAGCGAGATGCCTGGGAAACCATGGTGGCGGATGACCGCGCCTGCATCTGGCACCCTTATGCTTCGGCCACCGATCCAGGCGTCATCGTGCCGGTTACCGCTGCCAGCGGGGTCCGCCTCGAGTTGGCGGACGGACGGCAATTAATCGATGGCATGGCCTCCTGGTGGTGTGCAATACACGGTTACAGCCACCCGATAATGAATCGCGCGGTTGCTGCCCAGTTGAAAAAAATGTCTCACGTAATGTTCGGCGGACTGACCCATCCGCCCGCCATAAAACTGGCAAAAATGCTGGTAGAGCTGACGCCCGCATCGCTAAGCAGGGTGTTTTTCAGCGATTCTGGCTCGGTTGCCGTGGAAGTCGCGTTGAAAATGGCAGTGCAGTACTGGCAAGCCACCGGCAAGGCGCACAAGCAAAAAATGGTTGCCTTGCGCAGCGGTTACCACGGAGACACCTTTGGCGCGATGGCGGTCTGTGACCCGGTTACCGGCATGCACCACCTGTTCGGAGACATACTTGGCAAACAATTTTTCGTCCCGGCGCCGGAATGTGCCTTTGACGATGAATGTCCCGAGTCTGAACTGCACGCCATGACCGACCTGCTCTCTGAGCATCACCAGGAGATTGCGGCAGTGATTGTCGAGCCCGTGGTGCAAGGTGCCGGTGGTATGCGATTTTACTCACCAGATTACCTGCGCAAGCTGCGGGCGCTCTGCGAAGCCTTCGATGTACTGCTGATATTTGACGAAATAGCGACTGGGTTCGGCCGCACTGGCAAGTTGTTTGCCATGGAGCACGCCGAGGTCGAGCCGGACATCCTGTGCCTGGGCAAGTCGCTGACCGGTGGTTACATGACGCTGGCAGCCACGCTGTGCAATGACCGGGTTGCGCTGGGCATCAGCGAGGGCGAAGCCGGGGCATTCATGCACGGCCCGACGTTCATGGCCAACCCACTGGCTTGCGCTACGGCCATTGCCAGCATCGAGTTGCTGCTGTCACAACCATGGCAACGGACCGTGCAGCGCCTGGGGGACGAACTGTCTTCAGGGCTCGCTCCTGCGGCTGACCTTGAGCAGGTCGCGCAAGTGCGCACGCTGGGTGCCATTGGCGTTATCGAACTGAACAACCCGGTAGACCTTGCTCAGGTGACGCCCATGTTCCTGGACCGTGGCGTATGGATACGCCCTTTCGGCAAGCTGGTATACGCCATGCCCCCCTACATCATGAACAGCGAAGACGTGGCAACGCTCACCGCTGCCATGGTTGACGTGGTGGCCCAGCTCTAGCTTGCGGGAGAACATTTATTGCGGATTGCCATAATCCGGGCGTTGTACCCGGGATAGCCCTCTAATATAGTGGCCGCAGTGGTCAACCATCAGGAATAACAACAAAGCGCATGACCAAGCGAGAGCTAAGCCCGCAACAAGCCGCCTTCTACCGCGTTATCTTCGGCACGGAAACCGGGGCGGGCAAGTGGTTCGACATTTGCCTGATCGTCATTATTCTAACCAGCGTGCTGATCATCATGCTGGACTCGATAGAGTCTTACCACCTGCGATACGGCTTGCTGTTTCTGCAGATTGAATGGGCCTTTACCCTGCTCTTCACGGTGGAATACCTGGTTCGTCTGTGGTGCTCCCCCAACCGCAAGGCCTATGCTTTAAGTGCCTATGGCGTCGTCGACCTGCTGGCCCTGCTACCGACCTACCTCTCCCTGCTGATTCCGCAAACTGCGCCCCTGCTGATTATCCGGCTGCTGCGCATATTGCGTATCTTCCGCGTACTGCGGCTGCTTTCATTGCTTAACGAGGCCAACATTCTGGCAGAAGCCCTGCACCGTGCGGCACGTAAAATCCTCGTCTTTTTCCTGGCGATGATCATTCTGGCGACGATTTTTGGCTGCCTGCTGTACGTGGTGGAAGGGCCAGAGCACGGCTTCAACAGTATTCCGCACAGCATTTACTGGGCGATTGTCACCATCACCACCGTGGGCTACGGCGACGTGGTGCCGATGACCCCATTGGGACAGTCCATTGCCGCATTCGGCATGCTTATCGGTTACATGGTCATTGCGATACTGACCGGGATTGTCATTTTCGAACTCAACACCCGCCATACAGACGACGAACAGAAGGCGAAAGAGGAAGCCATCCGTCAGTCACGAAACTGCACAACCTGCGCCACCGTAGAACACGATCGTTCCGCACACTATTGCCGTCAGTGTGGCAGCCCGCTACCCGCTCCCGGACATGAACCCGAGAGCAAATGAGTGCGCACGCGGCACTCCCTCAACAAGGAGTTTTGCATGAAAATGTCGACCAGTTCATCCACTGCCATTGCCGTGTATTGTCTCAGCGGTTTTCTGGCATCACCTGTTCTGCAGGCACAGCAACTGCTTGAAGAAGTAGTGGTTACGGCACAGAAGCGCGAGCAAAACCTGCAGGACGTACCGGTGGCGGTATCGGCGTTCAACCAACAGGTGCTGGAGCAAACGGGTGTAAAGGACCTGTTCGACCTGCAGACCAATGCGCCAAGCCTCATCGTGACGCAAAGCCAGACTTCCACCACCACCAACTTTGCCATACGCGGCATTTTCACCAGTTCGCAAAACTTCGGGCTTGAACCCTCGGTAGGACTTTATGTGGATGGCGTATACCGGGCGCGGCAGGGTTCGATGATCAATAACATGGTGGACATTGCGAGCGTGGAAGTACTGCGCGGACCCCAGGGAACCCTGTTCGGCCGCAACACACCAGCCGGCGCCATCACCATGAGTACCGTGGCACCGGACTTCGAAGGCAGTGGCTTTCTGGAGGGTACTGCGGGGAACTACGGACTATGGGGCATTTCCGGGGCAGGCTCAGCCACTCTGGCTGAGGACACCCTGGCCGTGCGGGCTACCGGTTTTGTGATGGAGCGCGACGGCTATGTGGACATCGTCAATGGCGGCGATGATGTGATCAATGACAAGGACCGCTGGGGAGCCCGTCTGCAGGCCCTGTACACGCCCACACAAGACCTCGATATACGCTTTATCGTTGACTACTCCGAGGTCGACGAAGTCTGCTGTGCCTCAGGTTCCTACAAGAACAACCTGGTCGCCCAGGACCTGCCTCCGGGCTCCCCCGTAAAATTCGGCACTGATACCAACATTGTCAATCTCGGCGGCACCGTTGTCGACCAGCGCGATTTTTATGACTATGCCGTAAGCGTCGCGAGGCCACCGCGCTCCAGTAATGAGGATGGCGGTGTTTCCATGCAGGTCGACTGGCAGACTGACCACTTTTTACTCACCAGCATCACTGCATGGCGACGTTACAACTCCTACGACAATGCCGACATTATTTTCAGCGACCTGGATGGAGGCTACCGCATCAATGATGCACAGCAACGCCAGTTTACGCAGGAACTGCGCATCAGCAATGACCTCGAAAACATAAGCTACGTTGCCGGCTTATATTACTATGAACAAGAACTGGACAACGACCGTGACACGCTGGCAGGTGGCGACCTCGCAGGGATTGTAGGCCTGCCGGCCAATGCGTTTCTGGGTGGTACCGGTGCTCGCGACCTGAATAAGCAGGACCACAGCAGCTACGCTGTATTTGGGCAGATGGACTACAACCTGAGCGAGTCACTGGTCATTACCGCAGGCCTGCGCTGGACCTATGAAGACAAGGAGCTGAGTAACACTTACACTCAGGATGCGCCCGATGCGCTGAATCCACTACTGCCAAACTGGGGGTTTTACCTGTTTCCCCCGCTCACGCCGCAGCCCGACGTGGAGACCGACTTCGACGATGACCAGATTACCGGGGCACTGAAGCTGAGTTGGTTCGCCACCGAGGGCACGCTGTTCTATGCCTCCTACGGCACTGGCTATAAATCCGGCGGCATCAACGGCGACCGCATCCCGGCAGAGTTCGACGTTGCTTTTGACGCGGAGTCTTCAACCTCCTATGAATTGGGCATGAAGACCGAGTTCCCCGACCAGGCTCTGCGTTTGAACGTGGCACTGCACATGACCGATACCGAAGACCTGCAAACCAACTCTTTCCAGGGGGGCGGCTTTTTCCTCAGTAACGCAGGCACCGCAGAAACCTACGGGGTGGAGGTAGACCTGTTCTGGCTGCCCACTGAGAACACCACACTGACCCTTGCCTACGCCTATAACCACGGTGAATACGCCGACTTTGAAAATGGCCCATGCTGGACCGGCACACCCTTCCATACCAATCAGCCCGACCCCGACCTGCAGCCGGATGGCAGCTGTGACCGCAGCGGAGGCGACATTTCCAGCAACCCGGAGAATGTACTGGTACTCACAGCCAACCAGGACTTCAGGATCAGCGATGACATCAACGCCTTCCTCTACGGTGAGTACGTATACACCGACGAACGTATGACCGACGTCAACAACGACCCGGTAAAGTATGACGATGCGTTTCATACGTTAAACATACGCACCGGACTGTATTTCGAGCGCTATGCGACGAGCCTGACACTGTGGGGGCGAAACCTGACAGACGAGGACTCAACGGACACCATTGCCGACGCGCCCGGACAGGACGGCCGCTTCGTGGGCTATTATAAAGAGCCGCTGACCTGGGGCCTTACCCTGCGCAAGGACTTTCAGGCGCGCTAGGGACGCAGCTGTCTATGCTATACTGCCGCACCGCTTTTTTGCAGCAGGACCGCTGAGCACATGCCAACCCCCATCCACAGCTATCGCCAATACTGGGCCGAGTGCTTCGGCCCGGCACCGGAACTGCCCATGAGCCGGGCAGAGATGGATGCGCTTGGCTGGGACAGTTGCGACATCATCATCGTCACCGGCGACGCCTATGTCGATCACCCCAGCTTCGGCATGGCAGTTATCGGCCGCCTGCTGGAGGCCCAGGGATTCCGGGTGGGCATCATCGCCCAGCCTGACTGGACCAGTGCCGAACCATTTCGAGCGCTGGGCAGGCCCAACCTCTTTTTCGGCGTCTCCGCTGGCAACATGGACTCCATGATCAATCGCTATACGGCAGACAGGAAACGCCGTAACGATGATGCCTACACGCCCGACAATGAGGGCGGGAAACGACCGGATCGCGCGGTCATCGTTTATAGCCAGCGCGTGCGCGAGGCCTACCGAGACGTGCCGCTGATCGTTGGCAGCATCGAGGCCAGCCTGAGACGGATAGCGCATTATGATTACTGGAGCGACAAGATTCGTCGTTCCATACTGGTGGACAGTCGCGCTGACCTGCTGCTCTACGGCAACGCGGAGCGGGCTATTGTTGAAGTTGCACACCGTCTTGCGGCTGGCGAAGCAATTCAGCACATTCGCGATCTACGCGGCACCGCTTTCGTGCGTAAGCGCATTCCCGACGGCTGGCGGGAAATTGACTCCACTTCCATAGACCGTGTCGGCCCCATTGAGAAACTGGTCAGCCCCTACCAGGAGACCAGCCCTGCCGAGTGTTCAACGGAAGAGGTTGTCGTGCAACAGGGCGAGGACGTGGTACGCATTCTTGACCGGGTGGATGACGAACGCCCTGCCGTGGTGCGGATTCCCTCCTACGAGCAGGTAAAAGCCGACCCGGCGCTGTACGCCCATGCCTCACGCATCCTGCACAAGGAAACCAATCCGCACAACGCGCGGCCCCTGGTACAGGCTCACGGCGACCGCGAGGTCTGGCTCAACAGTCCGCCAATACCCCTGGAGACAGACGAGCTGGACTGGCTGTTCGAACTGCCCTACACGCGGCTGCCACATAGCCGCTACGGCAATGCAAGGCTCCCCGCCTACGAGATGATACGTCACTCGGTCAACATCATGCGTGGCTGCTTCGGTGGCTGCACCTTCTGCTCCATTACCGAGCACGAAGGCCGCATCATCCAGAATCGCTCGGAAGATTCCATTCTCAGGGAGGTCGAAAAGATTCGCGATACCTCCCCGGCTTTTACCGGCGTCATTTCGGATCTGGGTGGTCCTACGGCGAACATGTGGCGACTGGCCTGCAAGAGCAAGGAAATCGAGGCGAAGTGCCGCAAGCTGAGCTGTGTTTTTCCCGGTATATGCAAGAACCTGAACACCGACCAGAAACCACTCGTGGAACTGTATCGCAAAGCGCGCGAACTGCCCGGCATCAAGAAGGTGCTGATCGCGTCCGGATTGCGTTATGACCTTGCGGTGGAAACACCGGAATACGTGCAGGAACTGGTTACTCACCATGTAGGCGGTTACCTCAAAATTGCTCCGGAGCACACTGAAGACGGTCCCCTGGATAAAATGATGAAGCCGGGCATAGGCACCTATGACCGGTTCAAGGCGCTGTTCGACAAGTACTCCAAAGCCGCTGGCAAAGAGCAGTACCTGATCCCCTATTTCATTGCCGCACATCCGGGCACCTCAGATCGGGACATGATGAATCTCGCCCTGTGGCTGAAGCAGAACAAATTTCGTGCGGATCAGGTGCAGACCTTTTATCCATCGCCAATGGCAACCGCAACCGCCATGTACTACAGCGGTAAGAACCCACTCAAGCGCATCACACGTGATAGCGACACCATGCCCACTGTGAGAGGTCTGTCGCAGCGCCAGCTGCACAAGGCATTCCTTCGCTATCACGACCCTGATAACTGGCCCGCACTGCGCAAAGCGCTGAAGAAAATGGGGCGCTCAGACCTCATCGGCAATGGCAAGTTACACCTGGTACCGCCGCGACAGCCAGGCAAGCGACACGCCGTGGTTAAAGACAGCAGACCGTTTGCCACGCAGCACAATGGCCTGCCGCGCACACCCGGGACGCAGGCCGGGCGAAGCAAACGCCGCTAGCCTGCAGCCTGCATCACTCGAGCGTCTCACCCGGCAAGTTTTTCTTCGTGAAACTTCCTTAACAAAAGCACAAAAACACTGCGTTTACAGTAAACTGCGCTCCCCATGGAGCTATCATGAAAAAGAAATTCGTCTACACCCTCATTCTGCTGCTTGTTGGTCTGGCGCTGGCTTACAGCCTGGCCATTACCGAGCCAGAGCGTGAGATACTCGCGAAGGAGCGCACTCTGCGCAGCGTGCGTGCCATGGTCGTTGATGTGCGTGACGAGTTTCTGATTGTCACCTCCCAAGGCAGTGTACAGCCGCGCAGCCAAAGCGAACTGATCCCGGAAGTCTCCGGTCGCGTGGAATGGATGTCCCCGTCTCTGGTGGATGGTGGGTCGTTCCGGGCGCAAGAGGTACTGCTGCGCATCGACAGTGCCGACTATGAAAATGCGTTACAGCGGGCCCAGGCGGCGCGTGACCGTGCACAGGTCGAAATGGAATTCAACCGGGATGAACTCGCAAGACTGGAGCAACTGCATGCCAAAAAGCTTGCCAGCCAATCCCAGCTGGACAGCGCGCGCAGGGCATCACGGGTAGCGGAAGCCAACCTCAGCGACAGCGAAGCCGCACTTGCACAAGCACGCAGGGATCTGTCCCGCACGGAACTGCGTGCCCCCTTTGATGGCCTGGTGCGTTCCGAGCAAGTGGACCTGGGCCAGTTCGTAAGTCGCGGCACCAGTATCGCTACTATTTACGCTACCGACTATGTCGAGGTACGCCTGCCTATTGCCGCCGACCAGCTTGACTATCTCGGGCTGGACTTCTCCCAGCGCGGCTCGCTGGCCGAAGACTCGCGACCAGAGGTAACGCTGTCTGCACACATTGGCAACACACGATTCATCTGGAACGGGGAACTGGTGCGCACCGAAGCTGAAATTGATGAACGTTCGCGTATGACCTACGGCGTGGCACGTATCGATCTGGCGCAGCTGGCAGATAACGCCGCGATGCCTGTGGGCCTGTTTGTTCACGCAGAAATCCGTGGACGACGGGTGGAAGGCGTGGTGCGGCTGCCGCGTTCCGCGATGCGCGATGATAATCAGGTGCTGGTTATAGACGACGAAGAAAGGCTGCGCTTTCGCCGTGTTTCCGTACTGCGACTGGAGCATGATGAAGTGCTGATCAGTGCAGGTCTGGAGGACGGTGAACGCGTGTGCGTATCTGCTATCCAAACTGTGGTTGACGGCATGCACGTCAAACCACTGCTGCTCTAGACCTGCGCCATGCCCAGAATCATAGCCTGGTTTGTCTACAACCCGGTCGCCGCCAACCTGCTGATGATGATACTGGTGGTCGGTGGTCTCCTCGCCCTGCCGCGTATCCATCAGGAAGAATTCCCCAATATTGAGGTGGATTCGGTGCAGGTGAAAGTGCCGTATCTGGGCGCGGCACCCGAAGAAGTCGAGTCAGCCGTGTGTGTACGCATAGAGGAAGCCATACAGGGCAGCGAAGGCATAGATAAAATCCGCTCCACGGCCTCCGAGGGTTTTTGCTCTGTCTTGATAGAGCTGGTTGACGGCGTCGACAAGAACAAGGTCGCCAATGATATAAAAAGTAAAGTCGACGCCATAGACGCTTTCCCCGCGGAAACCGAGAAGCCGGTCACCGCTGAAGTAACCGTGATGGCGACTGTGCTGCAGATTGCAGTCTCCGGAAATGCTGACGAGCGCACGCTGAAGCTGGTGGGGCAGCAATTGCGTGATGACATCGCCGCCCTGCCGGGTGTATCGCAGGCAGACCTGCTGTACGCACGGCCCTACGAAATCTCGATTGAAGTCTCCGAGCAGACTCTGCGGCGACACGGGCTCACCCTGGAGCAGGTGGGCCAGGCTATCCGCCGCAGCTCACTGGATGTACCGGGAGGCTCTATACGCACAGATGAAGGCGAGATCCTGCTGCGCACCATCGGTCAGGCCTATCAGCGCCAGCAATTCGAAGATATTGTCGTGCTTACCCGCAACGACGGTACCAGCCTGACCATTGGTGAGATCGCCACGGTCGTGGATGGCTTTGAGGAATCGGAATTGTATTCCCGCCTCGATCAGCAGCCGGCTGTGGGCATCAAGGTCTCCCGGGTTGGTGAGGAGGACGTCCTGCAGTTGGCGGACCAGGTGAAGGCGTATCTGGAGACGGCCCGGCTGGAGGTGCCCGAGGGCATAGAGTTACTGATCTGGCAGGACGAATCCCAGGATCTGGTAGACCGCCTTGATTCACTGATGAAAAACGCCCGCACCGGGCTGCTGTTCGTATTGCTGATCCTCACCCTGTTCCTGCGCTTTCGCCTGGCCCTGTGGGTAGCAGCGGGCATACCCGTCGCGTTGCTGGGCACGGTCGCCATGTTTCCGGTGTTCGACATATCCATCAGCACCATGTCGGTGATGGGTTTTATTCTGGTTCTGGGTATTCTGGTCGATGACGCGATAGTGATTGGCGAGCGTGTGTATGCTCACGAGCAGATGGGCAAGGACCGGAACATCGCCGCTATAGACGGTGCCCGCGAAGTGTCTGTACCGGTGATCTTCGGTGTCCTGACCACGATGGCTACATTCTTGCCGATCGTCAATATTCCCGGTGAGATGGGCGGGTTCTTTGTCGCCATCGGCCTCACCGTTATTATCGCCTTGTTTTTCAGCGTCATCGAATCACAGATGATTCTTCCAGTGCACCTTGCACACCGCAAAGCAGAACGCACCATGGGCGACAACGCCCTGCTCAATCGCTGGTTATCGCTGCAGGATAAAGTGTCCGGCAGCCTGCAAACACTGGCAACGCGGTACTACCAGCCGGCCGTTGAGAAAGCGCTGCAGTGGCGCTACATGACTGCGGCAATCGGCATTGTCATTCTGGCCCTCACTCTCGCTTTATTTGCCAGCGGGCGCATGGTGTTCCAGTTTTTCCCCGACGTGGAAGGCACGCGACTCTACGCCGTGATCACGCTACCTGAAGGTACTCCGATAGAGCGTACAGAGGCGGCTGTGAAACAGCTGGAGCGGGCTGCAGAGGAACTGCGCGCAGAACTTGATGCAGATCTGCCACCGGGAGCGCCCAGCAAGATCAATCACATCTTCGCCGTTCTGGGAGGACTGATACCCAAGGGTTCCATGGGTTTATCCGGCAGTGGCCAGAGCAATGTCGCCGAGGTCGGTATAGAGCTCAACCTGCCTGCGGATTACAGTGGCCTGTCTACCAGCCATTACGCCAACCGCTGGCGCGAGTTGACCGGAAGCATTCCGGATGCACTGGAACAAACATTCGACGCGGCGGCATTCGGTGCCGGGGATGCCATTGATATCGAGCTGTATGGCAAAAACTTCGATGAACTGCGTTCGGTCGCGGCCGAACTGCGCGCCGCGCTTGAGACGTATAACGGCGTGTTGGATATCACCGATACCTTCCGTGCCGGCAAGCAGGAGGTTCAGCTGAGCCTGCTGCCGCAGGCGCGCAGTCTTGGCCTGACGTTGCAGGACCTGGGGTCGCAGGTGAGGCAGGCATTCTATGGCTACGAGGCTCAACGTATACAGCGCGGCAAGGATGACATTCGCGTTATGGTGCGTTATCCGGAAGACCAGCGGCGATCCCTGGGGGACCTTGAAGCCATGCGCATTCGCACGACTGATGGTGCCGAAGTACCTTTCAGCAGCGTGGCACAGGTCCATCTCGGCAGAGGCTACACCACTATCAATCGGGTTGACGGCCAGCGCGTGGTGCGCGTCATCGCCGATGTAAACCGGTCTGTCACGACGCCCGAGGCCGTGCTGGACTCACTGGCGGAGCGGGAACTGGCCGGGATTCTCAGCCGTCATCCGGGTGTGACCTACAGCCTTGCCGGCGAGGCTGAGTCGCGCAGTGAATCGATGGGCGGATTGATCAGTACGGCCATGCTCGCGCTTCTGGTCATCTACGCACTACTGGCCATACCTTTGAAATCCTATCTGCAACCCCTGGTGATAATGAGCGTAATACCCTTCGGAGCCGTGGGCGCCATCGTCGGTCACATGGTGATGGGCGTAGATCTGGTGTTTTTCTCACTGCTGGGCATTGTCGCTTTGTCGGGTGTTGTGGTGAACTCCAGCCTCGTGCTGGTGGACTACATCAACAAACAACGCCAGGCCGGTCGCGAGGTGCTGGACGCAGTGAGTCACGCCGGTTCCGTTCGTTTCCGCCCCATTATTCTTACCAGCGTTACCACGTTTATCGGCCTGGCTCCCATGATGACGGACCAGACTGTTTCCCTGACCATGTTTGTTCCTATGTCGGTGTCACTGGGCTTCGGCGTACTAATGGGCACGGCCATCACCCTGTTCCTGGTGCCCTGCCTCTACCTGATTCTGGAAGACCTGCTGAGTTTTCTGGTACGCAAGGAAACCAGGAACAGCGCACAACAGTAATGTGCTAGCCGCTTCGCTGGTAGCTTGCGCAACCATTACTGGAAAACATGCCAATACAGCGTGTGTGCTGGCGCGATAGCCCGGGCTAGCCGGACACCGCCGGAGCATGCCGCTTGGTTTGCGCGGTGGCCCTGGCAGCCAGGGGATCGTCAGGCCAGGGGTGTTTCGGGTAGCGCCCGCGCATTTCCTTCCTCACTTCCTGGTAACTGCTGCGCCAGAAGCCGGCAAGATCCTGCGTGACCTGCACAGGCCGCCGCGCCGGAGACAGCAGGTGTACCTGCAGGGGAATGCGGCCGCCCGCTATGGTTGGGGTATCCTCACAGCCAAACATTTCCTGCAATTTAACCGCCAGCACAGGAGGGTCCTGGGAATAATCCACAGTGACGCTGGAGCCGGAAGGCACGCTGAGCCGCTCTGGCGCCAGGCGTTCAAGTTCCAGCGGCAAAGGCCAGGGTAATTGCGCATGCAAAATCTGCTTCAGGTCGAGTTTACGAAAGTCTTCCAGTTTGCTCACGTCGTCCAGGTAGGGCAATAACCAGGTATCAAGCGTCTCCAGCAAATGATCATCGCCGAGGTCGGGCCAGGGGTTATCAGCGTTACTGTCGTTGATTCGTCGCATCAACTGCACACGGCTGCGCCACTGATTCAGGGACTCGTTCCAGGGCAGCATATCAAGGCCTTTGCGGCGCACAACGCCAAGCAGGGCCATGCTCCTGTCCTGCGCAGACACTTCCGACATGGGTTCGCTGGCTATCTCTATACAGCCAACCAGCTTCTGCCGCTGCGCAGTGAAGCGCTCCTGGCGACCGTCCCACTCAACCCGTTGCTCCTCGCGCACCAGCGACGAAAGAATGCCCTCAAAACACGCGGGATTCAGGGCTGTTGCGTTGAATATTCGATCTGCGCGGCTGCCGGATTCTCCCCCTGTGTCCGCTACAGCCAACCAGGCTTGCCGACACAGCGCATCCTCGGGGTGGATGCTGGCGGTGCGGCCATTGGCCAACTGGTAGTCCGTATCACTACCTGCACGCCGCCTGGCGACCCGATCCGGGTAAGCGCTGGCGAGCAATACGCCCATAACATCTTCCTTGGCGACGGCCATCGCGAACTGCCTGGGTTTGTGCACTTCACCGGCGATGCGGGCGTAGCGCCTGGCCAGCTGCCAGGTACGACGGAACCAGCCCTGGGCCCGGTCGGGACAGGGCTGTTCAGCCATCAACACGGCAATCACCTGGGAGAGGTCAGCACCTGCATCACGCAGCGGGTGCCGTTCAGAGAGCACCGCGGCCAGCAGACTGGCGGTCTCGGAAGCGTGGATATCGCAGGCAACCAGCAACATATGCGCAAGGCGCGGATGCAGGGGCATCTGCGCCAGTTTGACCCCGTGCGGGGTCAGCGTAGGGACGCCCTGATTAATGTACAGCGCACCACATTGCTCGAGAATAGCCAGTGCCTGCTGCCAGGCCGCGGCTGGCGGAGGATCCAGCCAGGGCAATTCTGCTGGGTCACGTACCCCCCATGAAAGTATTTGCATTGCCAGCGGCGCCAGGTCGGCGTGCAGTATCTCTGGCGTGGCACGCGCACTCAGACGGCCGTGCTGCTCTTCAGACCAGAGTCGATAGCAGTGCCCGGGACCAAGCCGCCCTGCCCGACCGCGCCGTTGTTCGGCTGATGCCTGGGAAATCCGCCGTGTGGTCAGCCGCGTCATCCCGGTAGAAGGATCAAACAGCGCTTCGCGCACCAGCCCGGAATCAACCACGGCAGAGATACCTTCTATCGTCAGACTGGTTTCGGCGACATTCGTGGCAAGCACAACCTTACGCTGCCCCGCAGGGGCGGGTGCAATGGCACGCTGTTGCTTGTCCATGCTGAGACCGCCGTAAAGCGGTGCCAGTACCACGCTGTCATCTCCAGAACGCTCCAGCGCGCCAGCCAGTTCCCTGCCGACAGCGTTGATCTCCCGCTGCCCGGGAAGGAATACCAGCACGCTGCCGTCCTGTTTGCGCAGAGCCGCTTGCACTGCAGAAACCACGGCCGGTGCCAACGGGTCCTGTAAACGATGAGTCCTGCCGAAATAGGTACTTACCGGATACTGCCGGCCTTCCGAAGTCACTACCGGCGCGTCGCCCAGCAATGCGGATACCGCATCCCCATCCAGTGTCGCCGACATGACCAGCAGCTTGAGCGAGGGGCCCTCACGGAATATTTCACGGCCCTGCAGACACAGCGCCAGGCAGAGGTCTGAATCGAGGCTGCGCTCATGGAACTCATCGAAGATCACCAGCCCCACATCTTCCAGCCCGGGGTCGGCCTGCAGGCGGCGAGTGAGAATACCCTCGGTAATTACTTCGATCCGGGTTTGTGCGCTGACAGCTGAATCAAGCCGGATACTGTAGCCCACGGTTTGCCCCACTTCCTCGCCCAGCAGCTGCGCCATACGCGCAGCGGCAGCGCGCGCCGCCATGCGCCGGGGCTCGAGCAGTAGTATCTTGCGATCTTGCAGCCATACCTGTTGCAGCAAGGAAAGCGGTACCACGGTGGTTTTGCCAGCACCCGGGGGCGCTTGCAGTACCACCTCATTGTGCGCCAGCAGCGTAGCACTAAGCTCGGAGAGGATGTCGTTGACGGGCAGGTTTGCGGGCATCTGCCAATAGTAACCGAGGCCCAGCATCGAGGCCACGAAAAACCGGGGGCAAGTCATTCTGCACTGCACCTGATTCGAGCGTAGCGCACCAGAATCGCACAGAATTATCGACCGAAAGCAGCCTGCGTAGCCAACTTGTCACATTCAAGGGGGACAATTCCGCTGTGGCAAGCTTCTTGCTGTTCACCAAAGCACGGCTTTTGAAGCTTGCTGCAATTAACCAGCGCATCCCGGAGGCGGCCAACATGACAGCACTCGATCAACACCTGCAGGACATCACCCTTGCCGCACACCCCGGGGAACGCCGGATCGCGTTCTTCGACCTGGACAGGACATTGATAGCAGGCTATTCCATACTCGCGCTGGCAGCAGAGTCTGCGCGCTACGGAGCCGCGCAGGGCAAACTGCTCGAGTCTGCCAGGTTATTGCAGGACATCGCCAGGGAAAAACGCAGCAGCCGTGGCACGCACTACCACAAACTGGTCGACCGTCTGGCAAGAATGCTGGCCGGAGTGCCCGAGGAGACACTGACTGAACTGGGCAACAAGGCCTGGGAACACAAGCTGGCACGTAACTTATATCCGGAGGCTGTGAAACTGGTGGCAGCGCACCGTGCCGCCGGACACCACCTGGTCATTGTCTCCGCAGCCAGCCGCTACCAGGTTGAACCGGTTGCAAAGGTTCTGGGCATAAGCGATCTCTGCTGCACGCGGCTGGCAGTGGAGGACGGCAGATTTACGGGAGAGGTGGTCGCCCCTCTCTGTTATGGTGAAGGCAAGGCTATGGCGGCTCGCAGGATAGCCAGGCAACAGGGCACCACGCTTGACCGAAGCTGGTTCTACACGGACTCCAGCGCTGACTTGCCGCTGCTGAAAAAGGTAGGTCACCCGGTGGCGGTGAATCCCTCCGACAAGCTGGCAGTGCACGCCCGCAACGCTCGCTGGCCGCAACTGATGTTTGCCAGTCGCGGAATGCCGCAAGCTGAAAACATCACCCGCACCGCGCTGGTCGCCCAAACACTGCTGGCCACCACGGTCGCGGGCGCGATGGGGCGTCGCCTTGGTGTTGACAGCAGCCGGAACGCCAACCGCATAACCCGTGCCCTGGGTGACCTGGGTAGTGGCTTTGCAGGGTTGAATTATGAAATCGACGGCGCGGAAAAACTGCGCCATTCACGGCCTGCGATATACGTCTTCAACCACCAGAGCCTGCTGGACTCCATGGTGCTCGCCCACTTGTTGCGCGAAGACATCGTTGCCCTGTGCAAGACAGAGATGGCTTCCAATCCGTTGCTGGGCCCCCTGTTACGCCAGGTCGATACCATATTCGTGGACCGCGACGAGAAAGACCAGTCACAGGTGCTGAAACAGGCAATGAACGTACTGGCTGGTGGGCGTTCGCTGTGCATCGCGCCGGAGGGCACGCGCAGCCTGCTGGGAGAGATCCAGCCGTTCAAACACGGTGCGTTTTTGTTGGCAAAGCGCGCAGGTGTCCCTATCGTTCCAATCGTTTTGCATAATGTTAAAGACGCCCTGCCAAAAGGCGCCTGGTTGTTGCGCCCGGCCACGATCCGAGTGTCCGTGCTCGACCCCGTCCTGCCCGATCAGATAGGGAGTATTCGCCAGGCCTGCCGCGATATGGAAGCCAGTTACTGTGCTCTTTTGGGAGCATCATCGAGCGCTGCCTTGCCCAACTCCACCTTTGCGCAAGCTGAACGGGCATGAGACACCAAAGACCCTACCAATGCACCCCGGGTGGTGGCCGGTAACTGTCCAGTACGTTGACATAGTTGGCTCGCAGGAAAGCGGCGGAGTCTGTGGCATTGTGCTGGCTGACGCTACCCTTCATCTGCTCGACGGATTCATATTCCCTCTCGTCCAGCCATTCGTTCAGGGATTTCAGCACCATGGCAAGGTGACCGGGGCCACGGCGCAGCAGCGCGCTGCACATGTGTGTGACGTCGGCGCCCACAAGCAGCGATTTGAGTACGTCCCGTAGATTGTGCACGCCTCCGGTGATAGCCAGCGAGCAGCTGGTTCGGCCGTAGAGAATGGCCAGCCAGCGAATCCTCAGCAGCGACTCTTCCGAGGATGACAGCTCCAGCTTGGGCACAACCTCAAGCGTTTCCAGATCGATATCCGGCTGGTAAAAGCGGTTGAACACCACGAGGCCGCTCGCCCCTGCTCCCTCCAGGCGCTTGACGAAATTGACCGGCGAAGAAAACTGGGACGACAGCTTCATGGTAATCGGTATCGTCACGGTCTCGCGCACTGCCTGCAACACCTCCACATAGCGATTCTCTACCTGGCAACAGTCTTCACCAGGGCCGGCCGGGATATAGTACACGTTGAGTTCCAGCGCGTCGGCGCCTGCCTCCTGCAGCGCCCTGGCATAACTGACCCAACCTCCGGGGGTTGTTCCATTGAGGCTGGCAATAACTGGCACTTCCAGCGACGCTTTCAGCGCCTGCAACTGTTCCAGGTATTGCTCTTCGTAGCTGCTGTAATTATCGGGAACCGGATGAAAGCTCTCCGCCTCGCCATGCCCCAGTGACTGCTGGTGAAAAAAACGCGCCAGCCGTGCATCCTCCTCCTCGATCTTCTCCTCGAACAGGGAGTGCATCACCATGGCAGCAGCCCCGGCGTCTTCCAGCCGTCGCGCTGAATCCAGGTGCTTGCTCAGCGGCGACGCCGAGGGCACCAGCGGATTTTTCAACTTCAAGCCAAGATACTGCGTGCTCAGGTCTGCCATGCTATTGCTCTCCTTCGCCGGATGCTGCCACAGGCGCGGTGTGCTTGGCCGCCTTGGCTTGAGCGAGTTGCTCGCCATCACTCCAGTCAAGCTCGGACAGTTGCTTGTAATAGCTGTAGCGATGGTTGACGAACTCTTGTTCCTGTTTCACCAGAGCCTCGGCGACCTCAGGGTGCGTGTGCCACAACATACTGAAGCGAGTTTCGCTCTGCACATAGTCCCGATAGGGAATGCTGGGCGGACGCGAGTCCATCTTCATCGGCGCTTTACCGCTGGCGATATTCTCAGGATTGAAACGGAACAGCGGCCAATGACCGCTTTTCACAGCCATATCCTGCTGCTGGTGGTTGCGAGACATGTCGACACCGTGAGCAATGCAGGGTGACAGCGCCAGAATCAGGCTGGGTCCGGGATGGGCCTCTGCCTCCAGAAACGCATTGAGTGTTTGCGTATCTTTTCCGCCATAGGCGACCCTGGCAACGTAGACGTTTTCATAATCCATTGCCAGCAGGGCCAGGTCTTTCTTGCTGGTGGTTTTTCCACCGGACGAAAACTTGGCAACGGCGCCCCTTGGGGTAGCCTTGGACGTCTGCCCACCGGTATTGGAATACACTTCGGTATCAAGCACCAGCACATTCACATCCTCACCGGAGGCGAGGATATGATCCAGCCCACCGTAGCCGATGTCGTAGGCCCAACCATCTCCGCCAACAATCCAGACGCTCTTGCGGCAAAGGTTCTCGCTGAGCGTCAGCAGCTGACGCGCATCGTCGGAGTCCAGCTCCGCCAGCGATTCCTCCAGCTGCCGCACGCGATCCCGCTGTTCGTAGATACCTGCCTCACAGGACTCATCCGCATTCAGTATGGCCTCTACCAGATCCGCATCCAGCTGTGGTTTCAGCCCGGCCAGCATGCCCCTGGCCATATCGCGCTGCTTGTCTACCGCCAGACGCATACCCAACCCGAACTCGGCATTGTCCTCAAACAGGGAATTATTCCAGGCTGGTCCGCGGCCGTCCGGGGAAGTGGTATAGGGCGTCGTCGGCAGATTGCCCCCGTAAATAGAGGAACAGCCAGTCGCATTGGCCACCAACATGCGGTCGCCGAACAACTGCGTAGCCAGCTTCAGGTATGGGGTTTCACCACAGCCGACGCAGGCACCAGAGAACTCAAACAGGGGCTGCATGATCATTGAGCCCGCTATGGTGTTGTTCTTGATAGCGCCGCGCTCATATTCCGGCAACCCGGTGAAGAACTCCCAGTTGTCACGTTCGGCGGCTCGCAGCGCTGGTTGCGGTGCCATGTTGAGCGCCTTGCGGCTGACGTTGGACTTGTCGCGTATGGGGCAGATGTCAACACACAGTGTGCAACCGGTGCAGTCCTCCGGCGCAACCTGGTAGCTGATATGGTACCCCTCGGGAAAACCTTTAGCCTTGACTGGCGCTGACTTGAATGTGGGCGGGGCGTGCTCCAGCTCTGACTCATGGAACACCTTGGAGCGTATGGCGCTGTGCGGACACACAAAAGGACACTTGCCACACTGTGTGCAGATGTCCGTTTCCCAGACGGGAATTTCCAGGGCCAGGTTGCGCTTCTCGTAGGCAGCCGTACCCAATGGAAAGCTACCGTCATCGGGCATATGACTGACCGGGATCATGTCTCCCCTGCCGGCGATGATCTCGGCTGTCACCTTGCGCACAAACTCCGGAGCGTCATCCAGCAGGGAGGTAGCCGGCGCGGTAACAGCAGATGCTTGTGCGCTTGGGATTTCATGCAGGCAGGCCAGTGTTTCATCAATGGCATTGAAGTTCAGCTCGATGATCCTGCGACCCTTGCGCCCGTAGGTTTTCTCAACCGCGCGCTTGATTGAATCGATGGCCTGATCGCGCGGCAAGATACCGGAGATAGCAAAAAAACAGGTCTGCATAATGGTGTTGATGCGTTTTCCCATACCGCTGCGCTCAGCCACGCCGTAGGCATCTATGCTGTATAACGTCACCTGCTTGTCTACGATTTGCTGCTGCAGCCCGGCGGGAAGGCTCTGCCATACCTGATCCGGCGGCTCTGGAGAGTTCAACAACACCACTGCACCCATGGCTGCGTAGGACAGCACATCGTACTTTTCCAGGAACGTAGGCTGGTGGCAGGCGACAAATCGCGCATCGCCCTCCCCGATCAGGTAGCTGGAACGGATCTGACGCGGGCCAAAGCGCAGGTGGGAAATAGTAACAGCGCCGGATTTTTTGGAGTCATATACAAAATACCCCTGAGCCTGCAGCGCCGTGCTCTCGCCAATTATCTTGATACTGTTCTTGTTGGCACTGACGGTGCCGTCGCTGCCAAGGCCAAAAAACACTGCCTGGAAGGTGTCATCGTGAGCGTCGGTGCGAAACGCGCTGTCCCACTCCAGGCTGGTATGACTGAGGTCGTCGTGTATGCCAATGGTAAAATGATTGCGTGGATCTTCCGCTTGCAGGTGATCAAACACCGCCTTGATCATTCCCGGCGTGAACTCCTTTGAAGACAGGCCGTAACGCCCCCCCACTACCAGCGGCATTGCCTTGAATCGCGCCGCACCCGTCATGGCATCCCGGGCGATGGCGGTGACCACATCCTTGTATAGTGGCTCGCCATCGGCACCCGGTTCCTTGGTGCGATCCAGCACCGCTATGCGACGCGCGGTGCACGGCAGTGCGTCCAGCAGTGCCGCTGCCGAAAAGGGCCGGTACAAACGCACTTTCAGCACACCCACCTTGTCGCCTGCTGCGGTGAGAAATTCAACCGTTTCGTGTACTGCTTCGGCACCCGAACCCATGAGTATTATCACCCGCTCGGCGTCCGCAGCCCCCTCATACTGGAAGAGCTGGTACTGCCGCCCGGTAAGCTGTGCAAAACGGTCCATTATGTCCTGCACCTGGCGAGGCAACGCTGTGTAATAGGGATTCACCGTCTCGCGTGCCTGGAAATACACATCCGGGTTCTGCGAGCTGCCGCGCAATATCGGGTGAGCGGGCGACATTGCCCGGCTGCGGTGAGCCTGCACTGCCCGGTCATCGATCAATGCACGCACTACCTCAACCGGAACCTTTTCCAGCTTGGCCACCTCATGGGAGGTACGGAAACCGTCGAAGAAATGCAGGAACGGTACGCGACTGTCCAGCGTCGCAGCCTGGGCAATCAATGCCATATCCATCACTTCCTGGGGACAGTTGGAGGACAACATGGCAAAGCCCGTCTGGCGGGTGGACATTACGTCGGAGTGATCGCCAAAAATGGACAAGCCCTGGCAGGCAAGAGAACGTGCGGCTATATGAAACACCGTCGGTGTCAATTCACCGGCGATCTTGTACATATTGGGGATCATCAGCAACAAGCCCTGCGACGCGGTAAACGTGGTTGCCAGTGCGCCCGCCTGCAATGCACCATGAATCGCGCCAGCCGCGCCGCCTTCACTCTGCATCTCCACCACCCGCGGCACGGTTCCCCAGAGATTGGTCTGACCATTGGCGGACCATTCATCCGCCAGCTCGCCCATATTCGAGGAAGGTGTTATCGGGTAGATGGCAATCACCTCGTTGCTGAGGTGGGCAATACTGGCAGCAGCCTGATTACCGTCGATAGTGACCATTTCGGCTTGCGACATAATAAACCCCTGACCTATGTGCCAATACGAGCGAAGCCCAAGGATAGACGGCTTTGCGTTATGGGGAATTGATCCGTGTCAGTCTTGCGGAAGGAGCGCGTCCTCAACACCGCGAACAGCGAACATGGCCGCGCTGCTGCAGCTCTTACGCTGTTTTTCCAGCGCCAGGTAGGCTTCACTGCGATAGAAATCAACCAACACTTCCATGGAGGGAAACTCAACCAGCAGTAGGCTCTGCGGGGCGTGATCGCCTGCGAGCACCTCCGTTTCACCGCCGCGCGCCAGATAGCGCGCACCCGCCGCCTCAAGCAGAGGGCGAAGCGCTTGTTGATATTGCAGGTAGTCTGCTATGTCGAAAATATCGACGTCGACGATCGCGTAGGCAGCCATCACTATTCCCGGGCAACTGATACAACCTACCAGTTCAACACCTTACTGCAGCTGCCGGAATTTTCCTTGATATGGATCAGGTGTGTGCGGCCTGCGCTGGCGGCAACGCAGTTATGGCCGGTGAATTATCCCGCGTATTTCCACAGGAGCGCGTGGCTAGCGCACCGTCAGCCGCTATAATGCGCCAGACGACAGAAGCAACAGAGAACAGCATGTCCCTTTTCGACAAAGACAATCAGCCGCTGGACGGCGAGGAAGCGCTGCAGCAGCACATTCAGCTGGCGCTGGAAACAACAGAGCCAGGCGGGCTGCAGTTGGAGTTCTATTACCGGGTGATTAAAACCTTGTTTGATCCAGTGGTGATGGGAGAGGAAAACCTGCCCGACAAGCCCTGCCTGTTTGTTGGCAACCACTCGCTGTTCGCCCTGGATGGCTGGGTGCTGGCGCCCGTTTTCCTGCGCGAACTCAATCGCTTCCCCCGCGCCATGGGCGACAAGTTTCTTTTCGCCAACCCGCGTATGGCAGACATGGTTCTGCGCACGGGCGGGGTTATGGGGCACCCTGAGGTCTGCGCGGCGCTGATGGCCGAGGGCCACGACCTGCTGGTATTTCCCGGTGGCGCACACGAAGCTGTGAAGCCGGCACGCGACATCTACGAGCTACAGTGGAAAGAGCGGTACGGCTTCGTCAAACTGGCTGCGGCACACGGTTACACAATCATGCCTTTTGGCATAGTCGGGCCGGATGAGTTCTACGGGCACCTGATGGAGGGAGAAGACCTGCCCGACTCACCCATTGGCGCACTGCTCAAAAGAATGGGCGTGCTCAATGAGGACACCCGCAAAGACATGTTACCCCCTATACCCATAGGCGCCCTGGGCACGCTGCTCCCCAAGCCGCAGCGTTGCTATATAGGCTTTGGCGAGCCCATAGACCTGGCACATATGAAGGGTAAAAAGCCCACCAAACGCCAACAGCAAAGTATTCGCAACCAGGTGGCGGAGCAGATAGAAACCCAGTTGGCGGAGCTGCTGTTCACCCGTGCGCAGAATCGAGGCAGGGAGGGACTGCTGCGCCGGCTGCTGACACTCTGACGCCACTGGCGCTGAAACCGTGTCAGCGCCCTTGTGTCTCTATTCCTGCATCACCCTGGCCAGCCGTTCTGGCCTGCGCCAGCGACCTCTATACAACCGCGTGGCATAGGCTATTGCGATGGCGAACAGCATCGCCACGAAAACCCACCAGGACACCAGCGGGTCCATTTTCCAACGCACAATCACCATGTATTGCATTAGCAGCATAAGCCAGTGCAACGAAATGGAGGCAAACATGATCCAGCGCGTGTCACCAGCACCGCGCAAAGCCCCACCGGCGATTAGAATAACCGCATCGGCCATCACGTAGGTCGACAGGCCTATCATCATGGCGGCCGCCAGTGGGCGAATTTCGGCAAAGTAGGCGTCCCCCGTGGCAAACACGTCTACCAGTTCTACACGGAATGTCAGAAAAACAATGGCGAGCATGCCTGAGTAGCCCAGAGCCAGTATAAAGCCCGATGAAATCACCTGGTTGGCACGTTGCATGTCACCGGCGCCAACAAAGCGCCCTATCAGCGTCATTACGCCAATATTGAGCCCCATCATGGGTACAAAAGAGAGCATGTCCCAGTTGAATACGATGGCCATGGAGGCACCCTGCACCACGCCATAACCCTGGAACAGCAACAGGAACACGTTGAACGTGGCCGTATTCATGAAGCTCTCCAGTGCCGAAGGAGTGCCCAGCCGCAGGAAACGGCGCATGACACCCCGGTCAAAGCGCAGTGACTGCTGCACCGCGAACTGTTCGCGGTGCGAAGGCATCAGATAGAAGTAGAGGAACAGCCCTATGGTGAAGAGCTGGCTGACGATAGTGCCCAGCGCCGCGCCGACAATACCGACTTGTGGCAAACCAAAATGGCCGAAGATGAGCATCCAGCTTACCGATATGTTCAGACAGATGCCGGCCACATCAACCGCCATCACCACACGGGTCCGCCCAATGCCCACGAAATACGATGCCAGGCAGGTCTTGAGCAATAGAAAAAAACTGCCGGCCATAAGAGTATAAAAATAGGCCCGTTCCAAAGGCACCTGCAGCGGGTCATGCCCCAGGCGTGAAAACATCTGGCCCATAGCTGCGCCAACCAGAGCCAGAACAGGTAACGCGCACAGCGCAATAATCACACCCTGGGTAACCACCTGGGGACAACGCGCCATCTGCCCTGCCCCATAGTATTGCGCTACCAGGGCATTGGCGTAGCTGATGAGCCCGAGAAACAGGGACATGGCGAAAAACGCGGCGACACCTCCCCCCATTGCTGCGGCGACGTGCACGGCATCGATTTGCGCGAGGAACCAGCGGTCAGTAAACACCATCACCGCAAAGGCACCCTGCGAAATCACCATGGGCAGGGACAGTCGGGCCAGTTCCCGCAGCGTTGTCAGAGAAAGAGTGTGCACAGGTACACGGCCAGGGCGGTGTTCAGCCCTTCAAGGCTCAGGAGAAAATGGTCGCCAAGTCTACCTGAGCGGCAACTGTCAGACCAGCCTGCAGCTGTTGCAGCTAAGGGTTGACGAACTTTCTTCACATTTATGAATCTTGACCGTACTTCGAGTTCAGAGAATTACCACCAACTCTCGTCTTGCAGTGATTCTTCGGTGTAAACTGCGTGACAATTCAGATCTACCCAAAATAGCTTAGGCCTCACAAGGAAAACTTCACCAAGTGCCCCGTCGAACTTCCGATTATTTTTTTGAAATCGACGGACTACGTGCGATTGCGGTCTTGTCAGTAATGGCATTCCATCTCGACAATAGCTGGCTCCCAGGCGGCTTTGCTGGTGTCGATATATTTTTCGTCATCTCAGGCTACGTGGTTAGCAAGTCACTTGCAGAACGAAACTACCAAGGTGCAGGCAACTATCTTCTAGAGTTTTACCAAAGAAGAATAGTTCGCCTCTTTCCCGCACTAATGGTGATGTTGGTGACCGTTAGCGTATTGACGGTATTGTTCATTCCAGCGTCCTGGCTAAGTACTGCCGTCAGCAAGACCGGTTTGTATGCCTTTTTCGGCATTAGCAATATCGCTTTAGTGTTATTCGATGACGGCTACTTTTCCCCGAGGACTGAATTCAACCCTTTTGCTCACACATGGTCTCTAGGAGTAGAAGAGCAGTTTTATGTAGTTTTTCCTGTCTTGTTCCTGGCATGGCTTTGCTGGAGTAAAAAGACTGGCCTCGCAAAGATAGTAGCCTGGAGTGTTTTACCGATTCTTGGGTTACTTTCTCTTTTTGCAGCTTATGACCTGGACCAGAGTACGTCGAAATGGGCCTACTATTCGTTGTTTAGTCGATTCTGGGAGTTGGCTGCTGGCGCTGTTCTTTATCAGTTTCATGCGGTTGGAAAACTGTTACCCACATCGAGAATTGGCGCATCTACATTGGTTTGGACCGGCTTGGCAACTACGCTAACCGGTCTGATTTGGTCTGACGGGCAGCATTTCCCATATCCGTGGGCGTTGCTATCCGTTAGTGGAACTCTAATGGTCATAGCGTCTGTACGCTTTCCGGGAGAGAGCCAATCGTATGGTCATCGCATCCTCCGGCAGTCTACCTCGGTCTATTTAGGCCGACTTTCCTACTCACTTTATCTATGGCATTGGCCCGTCTATACATTAATGCGATGGACTGTTGGACTTGATGGCTATCTCGATAAAGCACTGGCATTGGCAATAACATTCATCCTTTCCATTTTCTCCTATCATTTGATCGAAACGAAAACTCAGGGCATATCCCGCCGAATAATGGTGCGACCGAGCGCGAAGATTCTGATTGGTTTATCGTGTGTAGTACTGATGGCATTCTCAAGCAGAGCCTTGTTTTCCCATAGAAATCATCTGAGCCTTAGCCAAACAAGAGACACGTATAACTGGTACCCCTACGCTCACGCGGCAGAAAGACCTGGGGATCCCGGCGCGGTATTCGCCGATCGTCAGATATTTGTCATTGGTAACTCACACGCAGATGCCTATCAATACATGCTTCAGCAGGCCTCTCAACGCCTGGGCCTAGCGGTACACATTCGAAATGACGGTGCCTGCTCAATGGCCATGATTCTCAACCCAACTAAAAAATTACCTGGCTGCGAGGCTCGTCAGGAAGATTCTTTGAATGTCTTGAAAACGAAAGCTAATCCTGGCGATATCGTATTTTTTGCTTCTCTGAGAACACACAGGTTAACCAATCAAGATAAAGTCAGAGACCCTCAGGAAGTTCTAACTTACGCCAGGAGTGAGTTCGCACATCAACAGGTATCGGTGGCGAAGGCCGAGGCTGCAGAGCTGATCACGAGACTTGAAGAATTGGATCTTCAGGTATTGATTGACGCGCCAAAGCCGGTTTTGTTACTCCCACCATTTCGTTGTTCAGACTGGTTCAATGCGAGCAATCCGGTGTGTAAGAGAGGTTTTTACGTAGAAAGGCAGTTCTTGCTTGATATCCGTGAGCCCGTTATGTCTGCGCTTTTTGAACTCGATACGGAACACGACAATTTGCACATCTGGGACCCTTTCCCGGTACTTTGCCCTGAAGATAGATGCGCATCGTTTGATGAGGAACGGCTGCCATTTTTCTACGACGGAGATCATTTAAGTGGGCATGGTAACCGTGTTTTATATCCCAGTTTTACCAAGGTGCTCAAGGCGATTTGGCAGTGAATTCGTGAGTCTCCTGCCGACTTAAGGACGTCTCTTTATCGGGCTATTTCAAACTAAAGGGGATTTCTGAGGCATCCCCAAAAAGGCAATAAGCATATCATCGGTAGTATTGCCCACTGTTTGCCGCCAGGTAGATGAAAGACACCCAGGCCGCAACATTGTGCGCCAGATCTTCGGGGTCAATCTTGTCCAGCGTATCATCGGGTGTGTGGTGCAGGTCAAAGTAGTCCCAACCGTTCTGCTTGAGGCCCACCACCGGCACACCGGCTTCGCGAAGGTAGGTCATATCCGGCCCTCCTGTGGCGGTGTTGTCGCCCCTGCCAGCACCCAGTGCGCGAATCACCACGCCCAGCTCCTGTGCCGCCTCAACCCGCTTCTCCCCCACGCCTGTGTCGAAGCGCCAGATGCGGCCAGCACCAAAATCCGACTCTGATGCGACGATGTGCTGAGGCAGAGTAGAGGCATACTTTTGCGCGTAAGCCTGCGCACCGACCAGGCCTACTTCTTCAGCTCCAAACAGAACCACCCGCACAGTTCGTTGCGGACCGCCCGGCATGGCATCAAGCACACGTTTGGCTGCTGCCACCACAATGCCCACCCCGGCACCGTCGTCAACGGCGCCGGTGCCCAGATCCCAGGAGTCAAGATGAGCGCCCACCAGCACGATCTCCTCTGGCGCGGTGGACCCGGGTATCTCGGCGATCACATTTGCGGACATACCCGCTGGACGCTGCTCAGGTGTGAGCACGATGCGCACACGCACAGCATTGCCCTCCGCCAGAATACGTTGCAGCTGGTCTGCATCCGGCGCTGAAAGTGCCGCTGCGGGCACGCCACTTCTGTCATTCCCGCCTGACAGGCGGCGCATCTGCCCGGTATGGGCAAAGCGGTGCTTGCTGGTGCCTACTGAGCGGATAAGCACGGCCAGCGCACCTTTTCCCTCCGCAGTATAAGCAGCCTGGCGTCGTTTGGTGGTGGCGACGCCGTAGCCCGAACCATCCTGGGTACGCGTCATGACTTCGTCAATGAATACGATGCGGTTTCGCACAGCAGCTGACGGCGCCGCCTCCAGAGCGGCTAGTGATGCGAAGGCGACAACGCGCCCCTCCACGCCTTCGGGGCCAGTTGCTGTACTGCCACCCAATGCCGTCATCACCAGCGGCTGCGGGTACGGTGCGACAATCTCAGCGCGCTCCAGACCCCGCACCCAAACCGGCAACTCGAAGGGTTCAACACGCACATTACTGAACCCCAGGGCGCGCAGTTGTGACACCGCCCAGTCCCTCGCGCTCGCCTCTGCCGGCGTGCCGGCCAGTCGCGGGCCGACCTGAGTGGTAAGGGATGACACCAGGCGGTAGGCAAGATCATCCTGCAGGGCCTCGCGGGCTAACAGCTCGGCCTGCTTATGCAACGCGGACTTGCTCACCGTGGCCGTGTCCACGGCGGCCGTGTCCACGGGGGCAGAACCCAACTGCGCCCATGCCGGCGCAAGCAATGCTGCAGCAAGCAGGAGACGAGCACTTTTGCGCCTGGATAACATGATCTGCTCCGTTGAAAATATCAGCATACCCCCTGGACCTTCCCGGCGACATGTACACATTGAGGACAGGCCTGCTTATACTGTTGTGCTGACATAACGAGACTCCTGCATGAGCAACACAACAGGCAAATGGCCCTTCCGCTGGGATCTTCTCCTGCGCTACCGGTATATTGAAACCATTGCCCTGTGGGAGGGCCGGCTCACCACTCGCCACCTGTGCGACACCTTTGGCATCGGTCGACAGCAGGCGAGCAAGGATATCAACACTTACCTGCGTGAAGTGGGGACCGGCAACCTTGAATACGACAAGTACCTGAAGGGCTACAAGCCGGCAAAGGACTTCAAACCGCAGGTTACCCGTGGCCTGGCCGACGAATACCTGCACCTGGTCGCCAGAAACAATGAACTGATGAACATGTTTGAATCGCTCGCGCTCAATGTCGGCAATGTGGAGGTATTCAGCCACCCCGTTCGCGACGTGAAGCCGGAAGTACTGCGCCCCATAATGCAGGCAGCAAGGCAGCAAAAGCGCCTGGACTGTGACTATGTTTCCCTGAACCACCCGGACCGCGAAGGCCGGATCATTGTGCCGCACACGCTGGTGTACACCGGCTTGCGCTGGCACGTGCGCGCCTGGTGTGAGAAAAACCAGGAGTACCGCGATTTCGTGCTCAGCCGCTTTCGCGATATTCCCGAAATCATGGACGAATCGCTGCACGGCGCCGATGACGACACCGCATGGAACACCCGGGTTACGCTGCGCATCACTGCCGACCCCCGGCTGAGTCGCGAGCAGCGTGAGGTCGTTGAGGTTGACTACGGCATGGAAAACGGCGCGCTGAGCATCACCACGCGCGGTAAGCTGGTACCCTACGCCTTGAAGTTGCTGCAGATTGATCCAGGCAAGGAACTGCAAGCACCCATGGCACAGCAGATTGTTGTGGCCAATCGAGAAGACATTGAACCCTGGCTATTCGGATAAGCCCTATGAGTGAAGAAAACGATTATGAGCAGGCTTTCAGCGATAGCGGTTTCTGGAGCAAGCTGAAAAAGTATGCCACAGCAGCCGGGCGCGAGGTCGTAGAGAAAGCCTTGTTGCTGTACTACGCCATGCAGGAGGAAAAAGCGCCCACATGGGCCAAGGCAACCATCGCTGGTGCCCTGGGCTATTTTATCGTACCGCTAGACGCCATAGCCGACCTGACACCAGCAGTCGGTTATGCCGACGACCTGGGCGTGCTGGTACTGGCTATTGCCGCTGTGTCACGGTATATCAACGAGGACGTTCGCGCCAAAACCGCTGACAAAATGCTCGCCTGGTTTGGTGACGCGGAGGAAAACGGTGAAGAGATTCTGCAGTCGCCTGATGACTGATCCACGTCAAGGGTGGCGCGCGCAAACACCTTTATGCTTCGTGTGATTATTACGGAGGTTCTCTATGCCCGCAATTCATCACGTCCTGTCTGTCGCTGCACTTGCCACTGTTGCCGCTCTCACCCACGCCAGCCCTGCAGCTGAACAAGCATTGACTGCGGAGGCACAGGAATTGGTAAAAGCGTTCGCCGGCGAACTGAAACCACAGTTAAAACAGGCGTTGACCGAGGGTGGACCCACCCGCGCCATTGAAGTATGCGCCACGCAGGCGCCGAAGATTGCCGATGCCCTGGCAGCTGAGTCGGGCTGGTCAGTGAGTCGAGTCAGCTTGCAAGCGCGCAACGCCACTCGCGCAGAGCCCGACACCTGGGAAGAGACGGTGCTGAAATCATTCGATGAACGCGCTGCGGCGGGCGAAGCAGCGCCAACGATCAACACCAGCGAGATACGCAACGGACAGTTTCGCTACATGCAGGCTCAGGGCGTTGAGGGGGTCTGCCTGGTATGCCACGGTCAAGCGCTGAGCGACGAGGTGAAGGCCACGCTGCAGGACTACTACCCCGACGACCAGGCCACGGGCTACGCCCTGGGGCAGGTTCGAGGCGCCATCAGTCTGTCGCGGGAACTCACGCAATGACCGCTATCTACCAACGACCCAGTCAATTTATCAACAGTGACCATGACAGCATAAGCACTCTGTCTGACTCCCTGACAGCAGGGGCCAGCAACAACTGTGAAAAAGCCGTTGCGCTGTACTACTGGGTGAGAGACCAGATTCGTTACAACCCCTATTCCGTCGCACTGAAGACCAGTGAGTACCTGGCATCGACTACATTGGCCCGCGGTGAGGCCTGGTGCGTGCCCAAGGCGATACTGCTGGCAGCACTGTGCCGCGCGGCCGATATTCCTGCCCGCGTGGGTTTCGCTGACGTGCGTAACCACCTCTCTACGCAGCGCATGCGCGAAATGATGGAAACGGACCTGTTTTACTTTCACGGCTACACGTCCATATGGATAGATGGCCAATGGGTAAAAGCGACGCCTGCATTTAATGTCGAGCTGTGTGAGCGCTTCGGGCTGCGGCCGCTTGAGTTCGATGGCGGCAAAGACAGCCTCTACCACGAGTTCGATTGCGCGGGGAACCGGCACATGGAGTACGTCAAGGATCGCGGCGAACACCTGGATCTTCCCTACGACGAAATGATGAGGGTTTTCCAACACCACTACCCGCGCATGATGCAGGCCCTGGCTGACAGCCATATTCCCTCGCAGCAATGGGATAGCGATGTCGCCAGTGAGACTGCGGGCGAAGAAAATCAGCCTGCGCGCAGCATGCCTGACTGAGCGATTTCCTCTCCGGGCACCGGGGACGCAGCAAGATAACCCTCCATCATTTCACGGAGGCCTGCGCATTCCCCGTCTGCACGCTGCTTTTGCTGAGACTCAGGAACAGTGCCGTGGATATCCCCGCCGACGCAAATACCATACACATGACCATAATCTGATAGCGAGAGGCAACCAATGGCGAGACACCGGAGAGAATCTGCCCGGTCATCATTCCTGGAAGCGATACCAGACCGACAGCCAGCAGTGAATTGGTAACCGGGATCATGGCAGCCTGGTAGGCCTTGATACGGGCATCCTGCCAACTGTCTCCGTGAGCCAGCTCTGCGAACAGTCGCTCAGCCGCCAGGCTCACTGCCGTCATTGAATTGGCGAACACCATGCCCGCAAGGGGAATCATGTAATGCGGCAGGTACCATGGGTCTACTTGCAATACCATCTGCGTCACCAGGGCCAGGGTAAGCCCGCCGCCAACCGTAATGGCGACAAATGCAGCCAGCAGCAGTTGCCTGCGGTGCCCGGGGACCGTCCCTACCGCAATCCACACCGACGCGCACAACATAATGGTGAGCACCAACAAGATAAGCTGGCCATTGTGAGCACCAAAAATCCAGGCCAGCACGTAGCCGATCGCCATAAGCTGTATGAGCATTCGACCCAACGCATACAAGGCGTGACGAATATTGTAGGACCAGGCCAGCAGAATAAGTAACGTGCCGATAACCGGGAGGAAAGCCAGAGCCAGCTGGGGCAGCGACAGCGTGATAACGGGGTTGTCCATGACAGCGAGCACCGCATAACAGTTCGACGCTATATGCTACAGCTTGCCGTGCCTCCAGCCTATCGCCCGGCGAGACCCCAAATCAGACTGCCGGCGAGCCCCGCAATCACCAGCTCCGGCAGCAGGCTGCCAAACAAAAGCAGGCCCCCCGCAAGCCCAAGAATGGCGATAAAGCGTTGCGCATAAAGCGGTTTCGCGTGCGGAATGGCCGGACGGCGCTGTAAGGTAGCGCGGGCAATACGGTATTCATTGGCGCGTAGTGTTGTCATATCAATACCCTCCTCCAATGGCAGCCATCATCTCGCGGCTGGCATCGCGACAACATCTGTACAGTTTCCAACCCCGTCGAAAAGGCGACAGGTGTGCGGCACATGATCTGCTGTGAGTTTGATTTCGCGCAGTTAAAGAATTCGCTCCGGTGAACTATGCTTGGTTCAAGGATATGCATGACAGAGGAATAGTATGAGCAAGGAGACAGCTTCGCTGGTGGCCGCTGCGCCAGCTGCACCGATACCCGTTGCCGATTTGTACACTGCCTGTACGCCCGCCTGGCTAACCTTCGACACGACTGACCAACTGGAGCCGCTTGCCAGGCACCTGGGACAGGAAAGAGCGATGGAAGCACTGGAGTTCGGCCTCGCCATTCCCCATGAAGGCTACAATATCTTCGTGCTGGGCAGCAGCGGCATGGGCAAGCGAAGCCTGGTGGACAGCCTGCTGGACAGGGAGAATGCAGCACCACAGGGAGAGGTGCTTGACTGGTGCTACGTCAACAACTTTGACGCGCCGGACAAGCCCATTGCCCTGCAACTGCCCTGCGGCAAGGCGGAACAGCTGCGCCGTGACATGGCGCAAACCGTGGAGGACCTCCTCGGCGTCTTCCCGGCCACCTTCCAGAGCGACGAGTACCAGTCGCGCGTGCAGGAACTGAGTGAAAATTACCAGGCACTTGAACAGGAGGCGTTCCAGCAACTGGCGGAAAAGGCGAAAGCACACAGTATCGCCATGGTGCAGACGCCGGGTGGCTATACCCTGGCACCGATGAAAGACGGGGAAATAGTAACGCCCAAGGATTTCGAAGCGCTGCCAGAGGAAGAAAAAGACAAAACACTCAAGATCATTGAGACCCTGAAGGATGAGCTCAAGGCAATCGTAAGACAACTCCCGGGGTGGAAAAAGGAAAGTCGCAATCAGTTTCGAGAGCTCAACCGCGAGTTCAGCAAGCTCGCGCTGGACCCTCTCATGGAAGAGTTGAAGAACCGCTATCAACCCTACCCCGCCGTTATGACTTACCTGGACGCTGTCCACGCCAACATGATGGAAGAAGCTGAAGCCTTTACCCGCATACAGGACGAGTCCGCGATACCGGACAACCTCAAAGAGCGGGTCAAGGAGTTTCCCCAGTACAACGTGAACGTACTCGTGGACAATGGCGAACTGCCCGCGGCCCCCGTCATCTATGAAGACACCCCCGGCTTCTCAAACCTGATCGGGCGTGTAGAGTATGTCTCGCAAATGGGCACCCTGGTTACGGACTTCAACCTGATCAAACCGGGCGCCCTGCACCGGGCAAATGGCGGTTACCTGATTCTCGAAGCGGACAAACTGCTGACCAGCCCCTATGCCTGGATTACGCTCAAGCGCGCGCTCAAGGCACGGGAGATCCGCATACAGTCTTTGGAACAGATCTTCAGTTTCGGCAGCACAGTGCAACTGGAACCGGCCCCTATCCCGCTGGAAACCAAAGTGGTGGTAATAGGTGATCGCTACATTTATTACATACTGCAGCAATACGACCCGGAGTTCGCCGGCCTGTTCAAGGTGGCGGCAGACATGTCTGAGGAGGTGCCCCGCTCGCAGGAGTCCACCCTGCTCTTCGCCCGCCTGGTGCGCACACTGCTCCAGCGCGACAACTTGCTCCCCATGGACGCCAGCGCCGTGGCCAGGACGATAGAGCATGCAGCGCGCAGCATGGAGGACAGCGAGAAGTTGAGCCTCCATCAGGGACGCTTGCAAAACCTGCTGACCGAAAGTGACTTCCGTGCTCGGCAGCAGCACCTGGACTGCATCACTGCAGAGGTGGTTGACCAGACGATAGAAGCAACTGTGCGCCGGCTGGATCAGTTCCGGGAGAAGTCGCATGAGGGCATTCTTCGCGACATCATGCTGGTGGACACCGAAGGCAGCGTGACCGGACAGGTCAACGGACTGGCGGTTTATTTGCTGGGGGAGTATGCCTTTGGCAGGCCGACGCGTATCTCCGCCACTGCCCGCCTGGGCGCAGGCAAGGTGCTGGACATAGAACGGGAGGTGGACCTGGGTGGCCACATTCATTCCAAAGCTGTCATGATCATCAGCAGCCTGCTGGCAGACCGCTACGCCCGAAACCGGCCCTTGCCGCTGTCCGCCAGCCTGACCTTTGAGCAAAGCTACGGCGGCGTCGACGGCGACAGTGCGTCCGTGGCCGAGTTCGCTGTGCTAGTTTCAGCCATCGCGGATATCCCGCTGCGCCAGGACCTCGCAGTGACCGGTTCGCTCAACCAGCACGGACAGGTGCAGGCAATAGGCGGTGTAAACGAGAAGATTGAAGGCTTCTTCGACATCTGTGAAGCCCGCGGCCTCAGTGGTTCCCAGGGCGTTGTCATACCGGAGTCGAATCGAGTCCACCTCATGCTGCGCAAGGATGTGCGCGACGCCGTGAAGGCGGACCTCTTTCACATCTACAGCGTCGCCCATGTGGACCAGGCGCTTGAACTGCTCACCGGCTTCAGCGTATCAAGTGTGGACGCCTGCGTGGCCGGCCGGGTAGAGGAGCTCCAGGATCTGGCGCGCTCTTTTTCCAGTAAGGACGGCCGCGACGATGACAAATGAGCCGCGCATACTGATTCCCATTGACCTGCACCGTATAAGCACGGACAAGCTGGAAACGCTGGTAAAAATCGCCAGCCTGCTACGCCGTGGTGTACTGGGGCTGATACTGGAGGACCTGCAGCTGCAGCAGGTGGCAGACCTCCCCTTCACCACCGAGGTCAGTCTCAGCACCGGGCGCGAACGCACGCTGTTGCGCGACCACCTGTCGCGGCGTGGCAGCACAATAAACCTCGGCACACGAAAACTGTTGCTGGAAATTGCCGCCCGACAGCAGGTTGAATTGAGCTTTGAAGAGGCCTGTGGGCACCGTTTGCACTGCGCGCTGGAACGAGATGGCGGACTGGACGTGTTCTTCCCGGCCCGCCAGCATTGGCAGCACCCCCGGCCACCAGGCAGACCGGCTATCCACGCCATCAACCGGCTACTTCTCATCCTCCCTTCTGCCGCATGGGGACAGCGGGTACTGGCAGTAGCGGACTCATTGCTCAGGGCGCGTCTCGTCGGCCAGACCCACGCCATGACCGGCGGTGACTTTGATCTCGCTCAACTCGCAAAACTTCCTGTGCAGGGCCATAGCTTGACGGTACAGACACAGGCTTCACTGGACGCCAACAGCCTGTTGCAACTGATAAAACGCTCACCCTACGACCTGATGCTCATCCCCAGGGCCTGCCTGAGCACTGTACCGGTGGCAGACCTGGACGCCGCACTGGCGGTCGCCAGTGGCCAGACCATGTTCATCGGTGATAACCAGGAACCAGGGCCTGTTCACACGAATTGAGACAGCCCTAGATACGCTGCGCTGAAAAGGTATCACAGGCAGCGAGGTCGCCACTTTCAAACCCCTTGCGGAACCAGCGCACACGCTGCTCGGACGTACCGTGAGTGAAACTGTCCGGCACCACTCGCTGACCGGCCTGCTGCTGCAGGCGGTCGTCACCAATCGCGGTGGCGGCGGCCAGTGCTTCCTCCAGGTCGCCCGGCTCAAGCAGCTGCTGCTGCGTATTGGCAGCATAGCCCCACAGTCCGGCAAAACAATCGGCCTGCAACTCCTGACGCACCGACAGCGCATTGACTTCAGCCTTGCTGCGCCCCTGCCCGGCGGCACGGACCTGCTGGCTGATACCCAGCAGGGTCTGCACGTGATGCCCTACTTCATGCGCCACGACGTAGGCCTGGGCAAAATCGCCGGGGGCACCGTGGCGCTGGCTCAAATCGCGGAAGAAAGACAGGTCGATGTATAACTGTTGGTCACCGGGGCAATAAAATGGACCGACTGCCGCGCTGGCCATGCCGCATGCGGAGTTTACCCGTCCGGAAAACAACACCAGTGTCGGTTCCCGGTACTGCTTGCCCTGCGCCCGAAAAATCTGGTTCCAGGTGTCCTCGGTTTCAGCCAGCACCACCGAGACGAAGTCAGCCTGCTCCTGTTCCTGGGCCGAAAACTGCTGCTGACCGGCAGGCGCCAGGGCGGTCGTCCCGCCGCCACCAAGGAGCAGGCCCAGCACGTCAACGCCCAGCATACGCCCGCCAAAAATGACCACTACTCCCACAATCAGCAGTGTTCTACCGGTTTTGCTGCGCACCAGCGCCGGCAAAAAACGCAGCAGCAATGGCGCAGCCCCGGCGCTAGCATATTGCGGCCGCTGGCCCCTGCGGTCCTCGACATTGTCGCTTCGTCTGCGGTCTTTCCAGCGCATATTTGCTAATCTCCCTTTCTGACTCCCTGCCCGCGGTGAAATACTGGCAAGCCGACGCAGATAACTATACTCTCGTTTTTTTGACAACATACTGGAAAATAGCCCATGAGCATACTCATCGGCGGCAGCGACGCCGGACACGTTACTCTCAACCCCAAATTCGCCAACCGGCACGGCCTGGTGGCCGGCGCTACCGGCACCGGGAAAACCGTCACCCTGCAGTGCCTCGCGGAGGGCTTTTCAGACCTTGGGGTACCCGTGTTTATGGCCGACGTGAAAGGCGACCTCTCAGGCATGAGTCAGCCCGGCAAACCCCACCCAAAAGTGGATGAGCGCGTAGCGACCATAGGCATCCCCGATTACCACCCCGCCGCGTATCCGGTAGCGTTCTGGGACCTGTTTGGTGAAAAAGGCACACCCGTACGTTCCACGGTATCGGAAATGGGGCCACAGCTGCTATCGCGCCTGCTGGGCCTGAACGAGACCCAGGAAAGCGTTATGACCCTGGTGTTCGAGTTCGCCGATCAGCAGGGCATTCTTCTGCTGGACCTCCCGGACCTGCGCACCAGCCTGGAATACCTGGCTGCCAACGGCGCCGAACTGGGCAGCAGCTACAACGTGTCCAAAGCGTCGGTAAATGCCATACTCCGACGGTTGCTGATGCTGGAACGGGAAGGTGGCAAGAATTTTTTCGGTGAGCCCGCGCTGCAACTACAGGACTTCATGCAGACAGAGCGTGATGGACGCGGCGTTATCAACATTCTCGCCGCCGACAAGCTGATCATGAGCCCGCGCGTCTACTCCACTTTCCTGCTGTGGCTGCTGTCAGAGCTGTTTGAGTCGCTGCCGGAACTGGGCGACCCTGAAAAACCAGTGCTGGTATTCTTCTTCGACGAAGCTCACCTGCTGTTCAAGGACTCACCCAAACCGCTATTGGAAAAAATTGAGCAAGTGGTGCGCCTGATCCGTTCCAAGGGCGTTGGTGTGTACTTCATCAGCCAGAGTCCCAGCGACATCCCCGACAGCGTACTGGGGCAGTTGGGCAACCGCATTCAGCACGCATTGCGCGCCTATACACCCAGGGAACAGAAAGCGGTGAAGGTGGCTGCGCAATCGTTCCGCGCCAACCCAAAGCTGGATACGGTAACAGCAATTACTGAACTGGGCGTGGGTGAAGCGCTGGTTTCCACACTGCAGACCAAAGGCATTCCAACGCCGGTAGAGCGTGTGTTGGTGCGTCCGCCCCAGTCACGCATGGGCAAGGCCACCGTCGCCGAACGCAAGGCATTGCTGGACCGGGACCCGAATATGCGGCTGTACGGCAAAACCGTCGACAGGCGTTCCGCGCACGAGGTGCTGTCGGAGCGAACAGAAGCCGCCCTGAAGCAGGCGAATGAAGCCGAGCTGGCCAAGCGGGCTGAAAAAGCGCAGGGCAAAAAGCCCCGCAGCAGCAACAGGCAAAGCGTGGGAGAGGCATTCCTGAAAAGCGCGGCGCGCAGCCTTGGCTCTGCCGCCGGAAGACAGTTTTTCCGTGGGATACTGGGTTCGTTGCTGAAGTGAAGTTTAGTAGCGCGCACTGGAGCTGGCAGGTCGCAACAACGCCCAGGCCCATCCTTTTTGCGATACGATTCAAGCGAGATTATCTCTGCGTGACCGGACTTGTCGCCTCGGATTAAAGCAGTAGCGGAGTGAGGTCTGTTTAAATTCCAGTGACGGTGTCTGTGTCAGGTAATGCCTTGTTTATAAGACTCAACTTGTAGACTCATGTCCGCAAGCAAAATTGGTTCCTGAGTACTCCAAATCCCGGTAGGGAAAAGCATGCTTAACATTTCAGCGAATTACGCCGAGTGCGCCATTCTTGCGGAGAAACGCCGAACTGCGCGTTGAACCAACGGGTGAAAGAACTGGGTATAGAGTAACCTAAAAGCTCCGAAATTGTAGTCATGGAGTAACCCGGGTTCTGCATGTATCGCACGACCAGTTCTCGCCTGACCTCATTCACCAGGTCACTGAATACGGTGCCACTTGCCTCCAGCTGGCGCTGGAGGGTGCGTACCGTCAAACCCTGAGCCTCGGCGACCTGTTCAATCGACGCTCTACCCATCGGCAACATCAGGTAAATAGCCTTGCGTACCTCATGTACGACAGAAAATTCACTTGCCCAGGGGAGCGATTCGACAAACTGTTTTGCATAGCGTGCCATTGCCGGATCCGCGTTGGTATTGGGACGATCCAGGTCAGCGGCACTGCAGACAATGCCGTTGAATTCGCCATCAAAATTCAACGTACAGTTAAAGACTCGACGGTGTACCTTAGTATCGGAAGGGCTGGAATGAGAGAAACTAACACTCTTCGGGTGCCACTGTGGTCCGAGCAGCGCATTGCCCATTCGGTATAGCACACCCAGTGCTAGCTCGATGCTCTGATGAGATTGCAGCGGTACATCGCCGACCAGTTCCTCACGGATGATGACAAGTTTTCCGGCCTCCTCGACATGCAGCGCTAACGATTCATTCAGGAGATGCCGATACTGCATACTGGCCAAAAGAGCATCTCGCAAGGTCGGCTGATGGGACAGCAAGAGGCTGATCACCCCAAAATTGGAGAGATGGCGGGATTCCGCCATGCGCAGCCCGAAGGTGGAGCAGCTGGAAGCTTCTGCGGAGGCTTCGAGCAAATGCACTACAGACTCCAGGGGGATCCGTTGTTCCGGGTCAGCGAGCAAGGCACGACTGAGTCCTACCTCGCGCAGCAAGGGCTGTGGGTTCAGCCCCAAGTGTCCAGCAACCTCAAAATAGTTCGTCAGTGCCGCTGCGCGAATCAGTCTCGCCATGGCATGCTACGACTTGTTGCAACTATTGAAAACCATAACATGAGGTTACAGCACATGTCATGAAATGAAAAGAATTGGTCGTAGGAAGCAAAGCGCGCCTGCACCAGGAAACTTAATGTATCCGATCTCAAACAACATCAATCAAGTACTCCGGGAGAATCCGAAGATGGCACAGGCGGTGCGATTTTACGAAGCAGGTGGGCCAGAAGTCATGCAATTGGAACAGGTCGAGGTCGGCGATCCCGGACCCGGTGAAGTGCGCCTGAGTCACGTGGCTGTGGGATTGAACTTCGCGGACACCTACTTTCGCAACGGGACCTACCCCATCCCGCTGCCTGCTGGCATGGGCGTAGAGGCCGCCGGCCTGGTCCAGGCGGTGGGACCTGGCGTATCTGGCTTTGCCCCCGGTGACAGAGTGACCTATACCGGCTTCATCAATACACTCGGCGCCTACAGCACCGAGCGGATCGTACCTGCCGATCCACTTATCAAATTACCCGATGGCATCTCCTTCGAAACTGCGGCGGCGATGACAATGCGCGGCTTGACATCGGCTTACCTGATGCGCCGCATCTATCCCTTCAAGGAAGGGGATTCGATCCTCCTGCATGCCGCTGCCGGCGGGGTGGGACTGATCGTATCACAGTGGGCAAAACTTTTGGGCCTGACGGTGATTGGCACAGTATCGACGGAAGAAAAATCGGAGATCGCCCGCGCACACGGCTGCGACCACACCATCAACTACAGCCATGAGGACGTGGCAACGCGGGTGCGCGAACTGACCGATGGAGTCGGCGTATCGGTTGTTTTCGACAGCGTGGGACGGAGTACCTTTATGTCTTCACTGGATTCGCTGAGGCGTCGTGGTCTGATGGTTTGCGTGGGCACGGCTTCTGGCACGGTGCCACCTTTCGATCCACAGATTCTGGCGATGAAAGGTTCCCTCTATCTGACACGTCCAGCACTGGCTGATTACATTGCCGATCCGGAAGAGAAGGCCGCCCTGGCGACAGAGATTTTCGATCATGTAGCCGCTGGGCGGATCAGGATCGAGATCAACCAACGCTACGTACTCAAGGATGCAGTACAGGCCCACCGGGACCTGGAATCACGCAAAACAACAGGCTCATCAATATTTATAATTTAGGAAGTGACTAACATGCGTGTAGAACAGTTAACATGCAGCATCGGTGCTGAGCTGCTGGGCGTGAACCTGCCTGACGCGATCAATGATGATGACTTGTTCGCCGAAATTCGCTCCCTGCTCATGGAGCATCGCGTATTGTTTCTCCGCGACCAGGACATCACTCGCAAAGAACACGCGAGCTTCGCGCGGCGTTTCGGCGAGCTGGAAGACCACCCCGTTGCCGGAAGCGATCCCGAGAACCCAGGGCTGGTGCGCATCTATAAGCACCCCGATCAACCCAATGATCGCTATGAAAACGCATGGCACACCGATGCCACCTGGCGAGTAGCACCGCCCATGGGTTGTGTACTGCGTTGCGTTGAGGGCCCGGATGTGGGAGGTGACACGATGTGGGCCAACATGGTTCTGGCATACGACAACCTGCCCGAAGACATCCAGACCAAGATCTCAGGCCTTCGCGCCAGGCACTCGATCGAGGCCAGTTTCGGTGCGGCTATGCCGATTGACCAGCGTTTACAGCTTAAGGAGCAGTTTCCCGATGCCGAGCACCCTGTGGTGCGGACTCATCCCGAGACTGGGGAAAAGATTCTATTTGTCAACGCCTTCACCACCCATTTCACCAACTACCACACGGTGGCAAACGTGCGCTTCGGCCAGGACGCCAATCCGGGCGCTGCCGACCTGCTCCGCTACCTGATCAGCCAGGCGTACATTCCTGAATACCAAGTGCGATGGCGCTGGAAAAAGAACAGCATGGCAATCTGGGATAACCGCAGTACCCAACACTACGCCGTCATGGACTACCCGCCTTGCCACCGCAAGATGGAGCGGGCCGGAATCATCGGCGACGTGCCGTTCTGAACGTTCCGCTTCGCCTCAACCCGGTTACTGTGCTGGCCGGGTTGTTATCCGCTCTCTGGAGTTCGCTGACTTGGCTTTGACATCAACCACATTCGACACGGGCTCCGCCGTTCAGGTGGCGCGTTCCTACGCCTGGGTTGTCTTCGCCCTCACCTTCGGTCTGCTGATCTCGGACTACATGTCGCGACAGGTCCTGAATGCGGTCTTTCCACTGCTGAAGTCTGAATGGCAACTCTCGGATGCCCAACTGGGTTCCCTGAGCGGGGTGGTTGCGCTGATGGTCGGGCTATTAACATTTCCCCTGTCGTTGGCCGCTGACCGTTGGGGCCGCATTCGCAGCTTGACGCTGATGGCAATGCTGTGGAGCCTTGCGACGCTGGCTTGCGCCCTGTCGCGGAACTACGAGGAGATGTTTGCTGCCCGTGTCATGGTCGGTGTTGGGGAAGCTGCCTATGGCAGCGTCGGTATCGCTGTGGTACTCAGTGTTTTTCCAGTGCATCTGCGTGCGACAATTACCAGTGCGTTCATGGCCGGTGGCATGTTCGGTTCGGTGCTGGGGATGGGACTGGGCGGTGTGCTCGCCGAGCACTTTGGCTGGCGAGGCTCGTTTACCGGTATGGCTATTATCGGCCTGGCGCTGGCGGCAGCCTATCCGTTAGTTGTTCGCGAATCACGGATCGGAACAAACTCCAGGGTGACATCGGCGCCTTCCAATACCCAATCAGCAGCCAAGCGTGGCATCCTTAGGGGGACACCCCTTAAGAGCCTGTTTCTTACCCGCTCGGTTATCTGCGCCTACATCGGGAGTGGCTTGCAGTTGTTTATAAGCGGCGCCCTGCTGGCCTGGATGCCAAGTTTCCTGAATCGTTACTACGACATGGACACCGACCGCGCCGGACTGACGGCCTCATTGTTCGTGCTGTGCAGCGGGGCAGGGATGATTCTCTGCGGCGTCTTGAGCGACCAGTTATGCAAGGACCTACCCGGTCGTAAGATTGTGCTCGCGACAGTCTATTGTGCCCTGTCTTGCGTGCTGCTATTGGCTGGATTCCACCAACAACCGGGCGCGCTGCAGCTGGTACTTGTTGGAGCCGGTATGTTTGTCGCGCCAGGTACCAGCGGACCAGCGGGAGCGATGGTCGCCAACCTGACTCACCCGCTTATTCACGGCACCGCGTTTGCCACCCTGACATTAGCGAACAATCTACTGGGCATGGCCCCTGGACCGGTTCTGACTGGCATGGCCGCTGATCGCCTGGGCCTGCTAGGCGCCCTGCAGTGGCTGCCAGTGGCCAGTGTTGGCGCGATAGTGGCATTCACAGTTGCTTACAGTTCCTACCTACGAGATCTCGATCGCATAGCGGCCTACAAGGCCGACATGCTGATCGGCAACACGTGATGACTCAGCAGCAACCCGACTCATGAGCGGTCTGGACCTAGCAAGTGCTCAGCAGCGCGCCAGGAACTTGTGGCCGGGCGTCTTGCTCTGCCTAACGGTAGCGGCCGCCGCCAATTTCCTAGCGGAACACTACCAGGCGCCATTGATGCTGTTTGCGCTCTTGCTGGGCATGGCGCTGAATTTTCTCGCCGATCACGACACCTGTCGACCTGGCGTCGAGTTTGCGGCACGCACACTACTGCGAATTGGTGTTGCCCTGCTAGGCGTGCGCATCACGCTCGGCCAGATTGCCGAACTGGGCTGGCAACCTGTAGCGCTGGTGGTGTGTGCGGTAGTGCTCACCATCCTGGTTTCAATGGCTGCGGCCCAAGCGATGGGATTCAGCAGACTGTTCGGATTATTGAGCGGTGGAGCGACGGCGATCTGTGGAGCCTCTGCGGCTCTCGCCCTGTCTGCCGCGCTGCCCGCTCACCCGGGCAAGGAACGCGCTACGTTATTTACCGTCATTGGCGTCTCTGCGCTGTCGACGATAGCGATGGTCGCCTATCCTCTGTTGGTGCAGGTGGTTGGCCTGGACCCGCAACAAGCCGGGGTGTTCCTAGGGGGTACGATTCATGATGTCGCCCAGGTGGTCGGCGCGGGATACAGTCTGTCCCACGAGACTGGTGACACGGCAACTGTAGTAAAGCTGCTGCGAGTAGCCATGCTGCTGCCGGTAATTATTGCCGCTGCCTTGATCTCCCGCGCCAGTAAGGGAGCGACCGCGGAAACGGAACGTCCACCTTTTCTGCCTTGGTTCGCGCTCGCCTTCTTTGGCCTCGTCATGATCAACAGCACAGGCTGGCTATCGGTGCAAGTGCGGGAAACGGGAAGCTACCTTTCGATGTGGTGTTTGACCACAGCTATCGCCGCTATAGGCATCAAAACTCAGTTGAAGGAACTCGTCTCGGTTGGTATCAAACCCATCCTGCTAATGGTCGGCGAGACCGTCTTCTTGGCGGCGCTTGTCCTGGGGGTACTTCACTGGAGCATGTAATTTAGACTCAGCCCTTTCACACCCGCTTCTTCAAACACAATATAGAGTGATATGCCGCCTATGTTTTCAACCCGATCAATTCCCTGAGTCATTTCCACGAACTACAAGTGCGTCAGCAGATCAGTGGCAAGCGGCCAGTCGCCAAAGCCGACGGCAGGGTTGAGATGACCAACTCGACCAGCATTTACAAGTGAACTGCCCCAGCAGCGGGCGAATTCTTCAACGCGGTCAAGGCTCGCCAGCGGATCGTTGTCACTGGCGACGACAATGCTCGGAAACGGCAGACTGTCTCGAGGAATCGGCGTCCAGCCACCCTCGACCAGGTCGCGGTGCTTTGGATATCCTTTAGGTAGAGGCCGTTCGAGGTCTGGCGGCACAGCTAGCAGCGCACCGCGTATGGGGCGTGAGGCTTGCTGGGCCCAGTGTACAGTCATTATCACTCCAGCGCTGTGAGCAACGATCACTACGTCACCGTCTATTCGATCAATCGCAACCTCGATCGCCGACACTCGAGCGCTGCAACTCAAACTATCCTCTGTTAACGGCGGCACTGTAACAGATTTTGGCAGTTTATCAGCCAGCAACGTTTGCCAGTGATCGGCGACATGTTCGCGCAATCCCGGAACAAAAAGGTAGGTGGGTTCGCTTTTAGCAGACATTTAGTAGATCTCCTTAGACCGTATCCTGGTGGATTGTCTACTGGCGATCTCGCTCTCGCTTTTCACTTTGCGTCGCATGCTTCGCAGTTCGCGACAGAAAGGAATTTCACTGCGCACCTGCCGTCAGCAAATCGCGTCATGATCTGACAAACCGATGTCATGGAATGCGAAGCCCATGATCGTCTAACTCCCTAGATTACAAGGCTGTTTCGGTAACTACTCAACGGAGATAAACGATGAACTTTCTAGATGGTTCCCTGTTTCCAGAAAACCAGGAAAAACTTGTTATTACCGTCGCACCCTACGGTCCGGAATGGATGCCGGAAGATTTCCCTGAGGATATCCCTGTCAGTATCGAGGAGCATATCCAGAAGGCTGTAGACTGCTACAACGCAGGAGCCACTGTTCTGCATGTACACGTGCGTGAAGATGACGGCCAGGGTTCTAAGCGCTTGTCCAAGTTTAACGAGCTATTGGCCGGTTTACGCGACGCGGTGCCCGATATGATTCTGCAAGTCGGTGGCTCTATCTCGTTTGCCCCTGAAGGCGAGGGAGCTGAGGCAAAGTGGCTGGATGACGACACGCGCCACATGCTGGCGGAACTCGAGCCCGCGCCTGATCAAGTAACAATTGCTATTAACACCAACCAGATGAATATCGTCGAGCAGATGTGCCAGGCGGATATTGCCGGCACTTCGCTGGAGGATCCTGCCAATTACCGTGCCTACCGAGAAATGATGATACCGGCAGGCCCGGAGTGGGTGGAGGAGCACATACAGCGCCTGTCGGCCAATGGTATTCAGACCCATTTTCAGTTGGCCAATATCCCCCAGTTGGAGACAGTAGAGCGGATGATGCGCCGGGGTGCGTGCAACGTACCGTTAATCCTCACATGGGTTGCAATTGGTGGCGGATTCGACGCCCCAAATTTATACAACCTCGCGAACTTTGTACGAGCCTGCCCAGATGGATCGGTTCTAACGCTGGAAACGTCGATGCTTAACGTATTGCCCCTAAACATGATGGCGATTGCCATGGGTCTGCATGTGCGCTGCGGTATTGAAGACAATATCTGGACTCAGCGCCGGGAGCGCAAGATGAGTTCGGTCGAGCAGATTGAGCAGCTGGTACGGATTTCGCGAGAATTCGGTCGGGAAGTTGCTACGGGAAAAGAGGCTCGGGATATCTACAGGATCGGAAAATTTTACGCAAACACCGAAGAGACTCTCTCCGCGAATGGCTTCGCTCCAAACCGCACGAATGGAAAGCCGGGGGACACTCCACGCGCAGCTTAAGAAACGAAAGTTTGCCTCTACAAGGCTGACCAACTGAAAGCACTTCTTGGCAAAACAGGCCTTGAATATCTGCTGTGTGCTACGCGAGAGCTACACATTAATTGCTGAAAATGTTGAATACCAAAACACTTATAAAACATGATAAAGAAATCCGAGGAAATTATGAATAAGAATCGAAAAGCTACTCGTCCTGTTACTAAACTACAGTTGGCGATTAGTGCTCTGGTGGGCATGGGATCGTCGTTATACGCGCAAGCCCAGCTAGAAGAGGTAATGGTCACTGCTCAAAAACGTTCTGAAAGTCTTCAGGATGTGCCCATTACGTTACAGGCCTTCGGCGGCGAAGCTCTGCAGGACTTCGGCATCACCGACACCCAGGCCCTCCAGATCGTGACGCCCGGACTTGTTATAAACAACACCAGTGTCTCCTCGCAGATCTACTTGCGCGGTGTAGGCACTCGCTTTGCCTTTTCAGGCCTGGACCCCAGCATCGCTACCTACATAGATGACCGCTACGTGGGCCGGGCCCAGGCTTCGACCTTTGAATTTGCCGACGTCGAACGCATCGAGGTCTTGAAAGGCCCGCAAGGTACACTCTACGGGCGAAATGCAACCGGTGGTGCGATACGGGTTGTCACCCAGGGCGTATACGATAATACAGAGGGCAACATCACCGCGACAGCTGGCAACTATAATCACTGGGGTTTGTCCGGCACGGTCAACATACCGCTGACGGACACCTTTGGCATGCGCTTATCCGGTCTGGTGAAACAGCGCGACGGTTATGCGGACAACCTGTCGCCTTTAGGCGCTCCCGAATTCGACGACCAGGACTACCAGGCGTATAGAGCCAAATTCCGGTGGCTCGCAACCGATAGTCTTACTACCCAACTGACGTTGGAATACAACGAACGCGACGACCAGGAGGGCAATGACGTGGTCGACTTGAGTCCTTCAGGCTGGAACAGGGCAATTGCTATCGGCGGCATTACGGGTCGTGAAGTTCTGGCCGGCCGTGATTTGGATGAGGTGGCCACCGCAATTGACCAGGCTCAGGAGGTCGAGGATTTCGCGGCCACGTTGCGACTCGACTATACCTTCGAAAGCGTGGACCTGGTATCGGTTACTTCGTACTGGGACTTTGAGGCCCTTACTGCGACCGACCCCGATGCTACCACCGCTCTTGATACCGAGGTGCCAACTGCCCCTCAGGAAACTGACAGCTTCTCGCAGGAGTTTCAACTGCTATCCAATAGCGGTGAAAAACTGCAGTGGATTGTTGGCGCGTTCTACTATAAAGAAGACAACAGTCTATTCCAACTTGATCTGGACTTGAGCGATCTGCTGCCGCCGACTCACCCCGCGTTTCCCGTGCGTGATAACCTGGCGCAAGGGAACCAGGCATCCGAGACCACTGCATACGCTCTCTTCGGTCAGGCAACCTACCGTTTCAACGACGCCTGGTCCTTAACTCTGGGTGGACGGTACAGCGTCGAGGAGAAGGAAGTGAATGTTAAGCAACCCGTCGGCGGTCGCATAAGTCTCGCACCCTGGCCCTATGAGGATGAGGAAGAGTGGAGCGAATTCACACCGAAAGCCACGCTGGAGTACGCCTTTGACACAGGCATGATTTACCTAAGTTACGCACGCGGTTTCAAAAGCGGCGGCTTCAACTACGTTACCAGTGACCCGAATCCCATCACGGGAGAACCTCAGGAAGCGCTGGAGCCTGAAATTCTTGATATGGTTGAACTAGGCTGGAAAACCGAATTACTCGACAGTACGCTGCGACTGAATGGGTCAGTGTTTTACTACGATTACGCCGACCTACAGGTAACGCGCGCCATCACCCGACCCGACACTGGTTCTGTGGTGCAAATCACTCAAAATGCCGCAAACGCCTCGGTGTTGGGACTGGATCTGGACGCCACCTGGTTGGTTACCGATGAGCTAACCTTGACATTCGGTCTCAATCTTCTCGACTCTGAGTATGAAGACTACGATGCATCGGCCAACGTCTTCGGCCAAGCGCTGGGTGGAGGACTTGGGATGACCGTGGTGCCTTTCGATGCCGATGGTGAAAGTCTTCTCAGGGCTCCGGACTGGTCTGCCTTCGTATCAGCCCGGTACGAGTTCTCCGCTGGCGATGGGCGCATGCCGCTGGTAGTCAGCTATTCCTATAAGGACGACTACCGATACGACTTCATTGCCCACCCTACTTCTCAAGCGCTACAGCAAGACGGCTACGGATTATTGAGTGCTCGCTTGAGCTACATTACTCCTTCAGAGTCCTGGCGTTTCTCGGTGTGGGGCAACAACCTTTCAGACGAAGACGAGTACTACGAGGATATTGTGGCCAACGCGGCGGGAATACGGGGTTCACATGGCGCTCCCAGAACCTATGGATTGGATGTCTCATACAGATTTTGACAGGAGCTGAATGAGGATAGAGATTTTCTCGCCCCGTCTCCACCGGGATTGGTGGAGACGGGGTATCGCTCTTTTTTGGAAAAGCGAAACGTATTATTCCAGTTCAACTTATCAATGGCAGAAAATGTTGCCAGACCTGACATCTATTGGTGTCAGGCACGCAGCTTGCGCACCCCCTCCACCACGGCCACCACCACGGCACCTGCAATAACACCGATAAGTGCGCCTGCAAGCGTTGGCGTGACTGATGCCAACAGCGGTGACAAGCCGTGTGCAAAGCCTTCAATAGCAGCGCCAAGGGGTTGGATATTGTGCATCAGGATACCACCGCCCACCATGAGCATTGCCACCGTGCCGATAACTCCCAGCGCTTTCATCAGCCAGGGGGCGAAGCTGATCAGGCACTGCCCGAACCAGCGCAGAAAACGCGCCCAGGCACTCTCCCCTTCGGTCTCGTATAAGTGTAAGCCGGCATCATCCAGCTTGACGATACCCGCCACCAGGCCGTAAACACCGACAGTCATCACCATGGCGATACCGGCGAGCACACCCACCTGGGTAACAAATTCCGAGCCGGCGACAATACCCAGGGTGAGTACGATAATCTCTGCTGAAAGAATAAAGTCTGTGCGAATCGCCCCTTTTATTTTCTTGCGCTCGTAGCCCACCAGATCAAACGATGGGTCCGAGAGCTTTTGCACCAGCTCATCGTGCTCTGCCTCTTCCTCGTGACCATGCAGGTACTTGTGGGCCAGTTTCTCAAACCCCTCGAAACACAAGTACAGGCCGCCCGCCATCAACGCGGGTGTTATCAGCCAGGGGGCAAACAGGGAGGCCATTAGCGCCACCGGCACCAGGATCAGCTTGTTGACGAAGGAGCCCTTGGCGACGGCCCAGACCACCGGCAGTTCGCGCTCCGCACGCACGCCTGTAACCTTCTCTGCATTCACCGCGAGATCATCGCCCAGCACGCCGGCTGTCTTTTTCGCGGCGACTTTGGTCATCACCGACACATCATCCAGAACGGCGGCGATATCGTCGATCAGTAGCAACAGGCTGGTACCAGCCATAGCGGTCTCCCCAGGGGTTGGTCAGTGCCGGTAGTGTGCCCCGATGCCGGGTAAAACTCTAGGGCACCTCTGATCAATTCGGTGATGCATCAGCGGAGCCCTGGTGATGGGCGATATGCCTAGCCCGACTTGCCGCTGCTGCCTTTGAGTGAGGGCACCAACGGCTTGTTACGCCGGCGTTTGGCAGGCACGTTCATTCTCGATTTTGGGTAGCGCGGCAGTTTCCCGGTGCTCAGGTAACGGTGGATACTCTCCTGGGAGCGGATCTTAGCGGCTTTCTTTTTCGCCGGCACGTAGCTGTTGTCCTGGTCGAGATCCAGCACCCGAGCCTTCACGTTATCGTGCCACTGCTGATCGATTACGTTCTGGATGATTTCCTGGGCGTGCTGATCGTAAACAGGCACCAGAACTTCCACCCGGTAATCGAGGTTACGCGTCATCAGGTCAGCTGAACCGATAATGTAGCGCGGGTTACCGCGGTTGTAGAACACATAGGCGCGCGGGTGCTCGAGATAGCGATCGACGATGCTGATCGCCTGGATGTTTTCTGACAGGCCCTGCACACCAGGTAGCAGCGAACACATGCCACGCACGATAAGGTGCACATTGACCCCGGCGTCGCTGGCCTCGTAGAGCTTCTTCACCACCTCCTGATCTACCAGGTTATTGCACTTGAGCGTCATCTCGGCGCGATAGCCAGCGCGTGCATTGGTGATCTCCTGCTCTATCAGTTCCATCAAACCCGGGCGACTGCTGTGCGGCGACACCAACAGCACGCGGTAATCAGGGCGCCGGTAGTTGTACTGCAGGAAGTCGAATACGTTGAAGACATCTTTCCCCACATTCTGGTCATAGGTCATCAGTGTGAAATCGGTATAAACGCGGGCTGTTTTCTCGTTGAAATTGCCTGTGCCAATATGACTGTAGTAGCGCCGCGCAGACCCCTCCAAACGCTCTATCAACACCAGCTTGGAATGCACTTTCAGGCCCGGTATGCCAAAAATCACGTTAATACCGACATCAGTGAGTCGCTGCGCCCAGCTGATGTTGGCTGCCTCGTCAAAGCGGGCCGCCAACTCCACCACCGCCAGCACACGCTTGCCGTTGTCCACCGCATTGACCAGTGCGTCGATAACACGGGAGTTCTTGGCCACGCGATACAGGCATATCTTGATGTCGGTGACATCCGGGTCCAGGGCCGCGGTTTTCAGCAGGTCAACCACATAGTCAAAGGGGTGATAGGGGTAGTAGAGAAAAACATCTTTCTCGCGGATCGCGTCGAATATGCTGCCGGGATTGTCCAGCCGCGGTATACGGATGGGCGCAAGTGTTTTGAATTCAAGATGTTTAGGCCCCACGTTGGGGAAGCCCATAAAATCCTTGGAGTTGTGGTAGCGGCCACCGGCAATCAGGCTATCGTACTTACCGAATCCAAAACGCGCGCTGATGTACTGCAGCAACCTTTCCGGCATCTTGCCATCGTAGACCATGCGCACCGCGTCCGCCTTTCTCCGCTGCTTCAGGCTCTTGGTCATTTTATCGATGAGGCTCTGGGTGATTCCGGTATCAATCTCCAGCTCGGCATCGCGCGAGAATTTGAAACAGTAGGCGTGGGCTTCATCCACCGGAATCACACCACGGAACATCTGCGGCAGGCAGAAGCGAATCATATTGTCGAGCACAATGAACACTTTGCCGCCCTTGCCCTTGCGCCTGGGGATCTCCACAAAACGGTCCAGCCTGTCCGTGGGCACCTCCACTACCGCATAGTCGTAGCTGTCGCCCGAGCGGATATCAACGGCAAGGTAAAGCGATTCATCGTTCAGGGTGGGAATATCCCGCCCCTCGCGCAGCAGGATCGGGTCCAACTCCGGCAACACCTTGCTGGTGAAATACTCCTGCACAAAGATCGCCTGCCCCTCGTCCAGCTGACGCTCGTTGATGAGATAAATTTTGCGCTCCGCCAGCGCCTTCATTATTTGCGCGTAGATGCGGTCAAATTCCTTCTGCAACTGCACCACGCCCTCCAGTATCGCGGCCAGCAAGTCCTTGAAATGCTGTTTGTTGGAGCCACTGGACACAGAAATCAGCCGCCGCACCTCGGCAACCCGCACGCGGAAAAATTCGTCTGAATTATTGGAGAAAATACCCAGGTAGCGCAGCCGTTCAATCAGGGGAACAGTTTCATCAGCCGCTTCCTGCAACACCCGGGCATTAAATGACAACCAACTCAGCTCCCGGGGGTAAAACAGCTCATGCTCGCGCAGGTCCGCTGCGCGTGTCTTGATCGGGTTTGCCATCCAGCCGCCTCCTGAGTAAAACCGCTAATCTAGTACATCCACGGCGGAAACAGTACCACTGAGAGATGACAACTCGAAAGATCCTGACAGGGGTCAACAAAGCGAGGCCAATCCGGGAGCGAGGTGCGCGCCATGGCTAATAAGTGACCGACTTAAGGGCCGGCCAACCCGGATCAGGTGTTGCGGCTACACCGGCTGGATCGGTGAGCATACCGCGAGAATTAAAAAAAGCCCGGTTAGTCCCGAAACAGCTGGGCCGAGCTAAGGTAGGGATCGTTTTCCGGGGTCACCCCGGAGATGGCAGGCATCTTAGGGACAGATACCCAAACACCCCATGGCCCGCTACGCCAAAAGCATGACCGCAGGCGACAGACCTACACTTAACTCTATGTCTAGCTTGAAGTTACCCCTTTAAGGCTTTGTTTTTATTTATCTAAATGCAGAAAAAAGCCCGCTATTCACGAAGTGAAGCGGGCTAACAGCCGTGTGTTTCGGGGCAGAAACACAGGCCAGGGGACGTGTAGCACGTGCACTAAGCAACGTGCTTATCAAAACATAGCCCCCATTGGCCAAATAGCAAATTTTCGCCTGAAAAACTTCTGCGGCAGCTTTGGGCAGGCAGGTTATGTCCCCCTCTGCCGAAGCGGCTAGTCGGGTTTGAGCGCCAACACATCTGTCTTCAGGGTCGCCAACACCTTCTCCGCCGTGTTGCCAATAAGCCTTGCCTTGACCCCTTTGCGACCGACGGTTCCCATCACCACGATCTGCGCTCGCTTCTCAGCCGCCTGGCTGGCAATCACCTTCTCCACCGGACCCCGCTTGATACGGAACGCGTCCTCGGGAATACCGTGTTTCGCAGCAAGCTTGCGCAATGCGGGCGCCATTTCCGCCTTCGCTTCCCGGGCATAGGTGGCCGGGTCAACAAGGTCGAGTTCCTGCAGCAGGGTCGGCACTTCCACCGCACAGATTATTTCCAGTTGCTCGCCCATTGCGTCGGCGAGCAACCGGGCGTGGCTCAGCACTTTGTCATTGAGGCGTTTTTTTGTAGCCACACTGGTGGACAGGTCAACGGCTGCCATTACTGGCGATGTTCTGCGCCACTTATTCTCGGCCAGTATCAACAACGGCGCCGGGCACTCACGCAACAACAACCAGTCGGAAGAGGCATGCGCCAGCGTTTCCGAACGGTGGCCCTTTTTCACCACCATCGCATAGGTGGTGCGAGAGCAATGCCTGATCACCCAGTCGACCATGTCCTTACCCCAGTAGACATGCAACTTGACCTTTTGTCCGGGGCGCTGGTGCTTGTCAATTACGGCCCGCAGTTCGGCTTCTCGCTCAGACTGCAAACGCTTTTTGATGGCGGCCTTGCCTGCTGCATCGGCCTGCAATTTGCCCAGTGGCGCATAGACAAAGGCAACCACTTCGGTATCGAGCTTGAGCTTGTCGGCAATTTCCAGGCCGCGCGGAGTCGCGATACAGCTCCCCTTCATATCTGCGATAAGCAGTAATTTGCCCATGATGTTGGTTCCGTTGTTTCGATGTGCACTGATTATAGGGGCTTGAATCACGGAAGGAAGTGAAGCAGATCAATTGGCCATCATTTTGGATAGTCACCCTGCACCGCTGTTTTATCCTCAGACGCAGAGGCGGGACGTTGCCGCGCAGCTTCCCGGAAGTCAGCCGGCGCGATTCCGGTCCAGCGCTTGAACGCACGCGAAAACGCGCTGGGTTCGGAAAACCCGAGCAGGTAGGCTGTTTCGACCACGGAGCGGTTGGGGTAGGCCAGGTACTTCTGGGCCAGTTGCAGTCGTGTGTCCTGCAGCAAGGCCATGAAACTGCTGCCCTCCTCCTTGAGCTTGCGCTGCAGAGTGCGGTTGCTGACGTTCAGCGACGTGGCAATCTGTTGCTGGCTGGGCAGGCCATCGGGAAGGTACTGGACAATCTTGTCCACTACCTCGCGGGAGATGGAGTGCATCATAAAACTGTCCAGATAGGCCTGCGTCTGCTCGTCATTGGCCCGGGCAAGCGCCGGATCGCCGGTGACCAGGGGCTCAAGTATGTCGGTTCGATACCAGTTGAGCCGGCTGTGCTCGCAAGCAAAGCTCACTCGCGAGCTCAGCGCAGAATCCCAGCGCTCTGGCGCTCCGGGTGCAGGACGTTCGAGTTCCACCGAAACCGGGGCGATAAAATCACCCAGGGCCAGGTTACACATACGCGCCACCATGCCCACTACGTAGTCACGATTGGCGTAATGGAAATTAGCGGCATTGGGTAAGCGACCAAGATCAACGATGGTCAGCTCGCCCTCGTCACGCAGGCTGATGTCTGATGCGGTGCTCACCAACTGGCCGAAGCGCACCAAACGGCGCAGGCCATCGTATACAGTATCACTCGCCAGCCATGCCAGACCCAGCCCGTGCAGCACCTGCGGCCGAATCTGCTGCGCTGCCAGCAAACCGAAGGCCTCGTCACCCGATTCCTCCACGCAACGCCGCATCAGCAGGTTGAATTGCTCTTGCGGCACTCGCCAGTCCGGGTTGGCCATGCTGGCCGCGTCGATACCCACGTCCTCCAGCAGTTGCAGAGGGTCAACACCCGCCAGGCGAAGAGCCTGGGCGACGGGCAGTAGAAACGTACCCAGTACGGAATGCTGTAAGTGCATGTTGTCGATCATGGTTGCCCCCGGCGGTCAGCGGCACTATACCACTGGCCGGCACGAGGGCCGAGGGGCGGACGTGAAGATCAGAGCTTGGAGAACTCCTTGTTGAGCTCGTAGCGGCGTGAGGTGACGTAGGATTCCATCGCCTCGACCCTGCGCAAGGCCGCGTCCAGTCGCTCACGTGCACGCTCCAGCCGAACGCTGCCTGATTCACTGTAGCGAAACACCTTACGTGGCCGGTAGTCGTGGTAGCGCTCGTCGTACTCCATTTCCACTTCCACGTCCTCGAACTCCGGCTCTTCGTTTGTATAGCCGCCGTCTGCGTGCCTGCGGGTGGGCCGCGGCGCCAGGAGTATCCAGGCGCCCAGATAGACCCATAGCGCCAGCGTGCCCGTAAACAGGAAGCCGCCTACCCAGATCAGGCGCATTACCCAGTGAGCGATATCCCAGTGGTCCGCCAGCCCGGCGCAGACACCTGCCACCTTGCCATCACGGGTATTGCGATACAGCCCCATGCCCCAGCCACCGCGCCGGTTGTTGCCAAAACGCTGGCTTTCACGGCGATAACTGGTCCCGTAGTGGTGCTTGCGTTGTCTACTCATCAGTTTCCCTCCTTTGGGCGCCCACGTTCTGACTGCGTGCGCCAGTCCGCATGGTCTGCGTCCAACAGCGACTCCAGCGTCGCGATACGATCAGTGAGTTTGTCTACAGTCTCGAGCATCTGTTCCACTGTTTCCCGGTCCTCCTGGGACAAACTGCGTGAAGAGCGGCTGAGGCTGCGGTAATGCATGGTGATCCACATGGGCGCCACTATCACCATGAACAAGATGGTGGGGACGAACATGAATTTCCAGAATTCCATTACTTCATTCCTTTAAGGTTGCGGTAGCCGGCTGCCCTGCCGGCGAAGGCGGGCCTTGTTGCAACAGGGCTCACGAGACAGGCGGTTTGTTGCCCATTTCGGATTTGATCCGTTCCAGTTCACCATTAATCCGCTCGTCCCCCGCCAGGGCATCTATTTCGGCTGCCAGGTCAGGCGGCACGTCGCGCCCTATATCCATGGACTCCAATTGGCTTTCCAGGTTGTCCATGCGCCGTTCAAAGTGCTCAAACCGCTGGAAGGCCCCGTCCAGTGCTTCGCGCTGTATCTGGCGCTTGACCTTGATCCGTGATTCAACTGTCTTGCCGCGCATCAGCAGCGCTTTCTGCTTGGCCTTGGCGTCATTCAACTTCTGCTGCAGTTTGGCAACTTCATCGTTCAACTGCGCAATGTGCTCATCCGTTGCGGTGAGCTCTCCCTGCACCGCTTCTATCTCATCTTCAATGGCATGTTTCTCCTGCAATGCTGCCCTGGCCAGGTCTTCGCGGCCACGACTGATCGCCAGCCGCGCTTTCTCATCCCAGGACTGCGCCTCGGCCTGCACCTGCTCCAGGCGACGGGCGGCGGCCTTGCGGTCTGCCAGCACTTTCGCTGACGAGGAGCGCACCTCTACCAGTGTGTCCTCCATCTCCTGAATAATCAGGCGGATCATTTTTTCGGGATCCTCGGCCTGGTCCAGCAAGGCGTTGATGTTGGAGTTGATGATGTCTGTCATGCGGGAAAATATACCCATGGTGGTTCTCCTGTCGTTCTCTGAAACGGTTCTCTGAAACGGTGCACTGAAACCAGTTCGTCCAGCCGTGTGTGTCCGGCCATGCGCTCTGAGCCGTGTACTGTGATCAATACACTTTGCGTGCCAGAATAGCTATCCCATTGTTTTGTATAGGTTTTTTACGCACACAGCACGCCTGAACTCATGCTGCACATTATTTTATGGCTATAATTACCTCTTTTAAGGTTCTATTTACCTTTATAAGTATTATTATTTACCTATGAAACGAATACAGGAAGGCATGATAGGCAATTCGGCGGCCCTCGCCAGCGCGCTGGAGCACGTTTCACGCCTGGCGCCGGTCAACCGTCCCGTGCTGATAATGGGCGAACGCGGCACGGGCAAGGAGCTTGCGGCAGACCGCCTGCACTTCCTGTCCAGCCGGTGGGACGCGCCCTTACTGAAAACCAACTGCGCGGCCATCGCCGAGCAGCTGCTGGAATCTGAGCTGTTTGGCTACGAGCCCGGCGCATTCACTGGCGCGACAGGCACGCACCGAGGTCGTTTCGAGCGAGCAGATGGAGGCACACTGTTCCTCGACGAACTGGGCACAATGTCTGTCCGTCTCCAGGAAAAGCTGTTACGCCTGGTAGAGCATGGCGAATTTGAGCGGCTCGGAGGCCAGCAGACTCTGCAGGTTGACGTACGCGTGGTGGCTGCCACTAACGCCGACTTGCAGGCGATGGCTGCAGAGGGGAGCTTTCGCGCCGACCTGCTGGACCGGCTCAGCTTTGATGTGGTGCACCTGCCGCCATTGCGGCATCGGTCCGAGGACATCGCTGAATTGGCCGAGCACTTCGCCGTACAGATGTGTGCCGAACTGGGATGGGAATACTTCGCCGGGTTCACCGAAGAGGCTATGGCGACTCTGGAGGCGCACGACTGGCCGGGGAACGTGAGAGAATTGAAAAACACCGTGGAGCGCTCGCTACACCGCTGGGGAGACAGCCAGAGCGCAGTCGGCGACATTGTTATCGATCCTTTCATCAACCCCTGGACAAGCAGCACCGAGGCGCTGCAGGCCACACCGACGCAGCCGATTGACGCAGCAAAAGCAAGCGGGGTTGCGCCACCGGAAGATTTTCATGCACACATGCAGGCCATGGAAAAAGCGCTGCTGCAGCGCGCTTTGGCAGCGAATGGAAACAATCAGCGGCGCAGCGCCGAGGCACTGGGCTTGAGTTATAACCAGATGCGCGGCATGGTGCGCAAACACAAGCTCTCGCGCAGGAAGCGCAGACCGGCCACCCTCCCCTAAGGGGTATAGGCTTGCAACGGCGAGATACTTACCATTTCCTTTTCAGACGCTCTCAAGGACCTTCACCATGACTCTGCCGCTTTCCGACATGTCTTTGCTCAAGCACCAGGCCTACATAAACGGCCAGTGGGTCAACGCCGACAATGGCGCAACGCTCGCAGTGACCAATCCCGCCACAGGTGAGCTGATAGCCGAAGTCGCCAAAGTAGGTGCCAAAGAAACCGCCCGTGCCATTGCCGCAGCGGAGGCTGCCATGCGGGACTGGAAGATAATGCCAGCCAAATCACGCGCGGGATTGCTGCGTAAATGGTATGAGTTGATGATGGCGAACCAGGAGGACCTGGCCATCATCATGACAGCAGAACAGGGCAAGGTACTGACGGAATCGCGCGGGGAAGTGGCCTATGGCGCCTCGTTCGTAGAGTGGTTTGGCGAAGAGGCCAAGCGTGTTGAAGGGGACGTCATCCCCGGGCCCTCCGCAGACAAGCGCATTGTCTGCATCAAGCAGCCAGTGGGGGTGGTGGCTGCCATCACACCCTGGAACTTCCCCAACGCGATGATAGCGCGCAAGGCGGCGCCGGCACTCGCTGCCGGCTGCAGCATCGTGATCAAGCCGGCATCGGAAACGCCGCTTTCTGCCCTGGCGATGGCTGAGCTCGCCGACCGCGCCGGCATCCCTGCCGGGGTGCTCAACGTGGTAGCGGGCAGTAGCGGGGAGATAGGCGGCGAAATAACCTCCAACCCGGTGGTGCGCAAGCTGACCTTCACCGGCTCTACCCCCATTGGCAAAATGCTGGTGGAACAGTGCGCCGCGACGATGAAAAAAACGTCCATGGAACTGGGTGGCAACGCGCCATTCATTGTCTTCGACGATGCCGATATTGACGCCGCCGTGCAGGGTGCGCTGATCTCCAAGTACCGCAACGCCGGGCAGACCTGCGTTTGCTCGAACCGCTTGTTCGTTCAGGATGGCATCTACGATGCCTTTGTGGAAAAGCTGGTGGCGGCCACGGCAGCGTTTACCGTGGGTAATGGCATGGGTGAGGATGTGGACATTGGACCGCTGGTCAATGCCAAAGCGGTCAAAGACGTGCATGAACTGGTGCAGTCATCGGTTAACGCCGGCGCAAAAGTCGCTCTGGGGGGCGGCGGGCATGCTATGGGTGACTGCTTTTACCAGCCCACAGTGCTCACTGACGTCAGCTCTGATATGGCGGTTTTTCGCAACGAGATTTTCGGTCCGGTGGCCCCTGTTATCCGCTTCTCCACGGAACAGGAGGCAATCGCTATGGCCAACGATACCGAATTTGGCCTGGCCTCTTACTTCTACACGCGCGATATAGGCCGCGTATGGCGAGTGGCTGAGGCCCTTGAGTACGGCATTGTGGGCATCAACGAGGGCATAATCTCCAACGAAATGGCACCCTTCGGCGGCATCAAGGAATCCGGCTCCGGCCGCGAAGGTTCCAAGTATGGTATGGACGACTACCTGGAGATCAAATATATGCTGATGGGCGGCCTGGACAAGTAACCCCGCGACCCCTTTCGCCGCTGTAAAGCGCTGTGGCTACTGCTCACGCTGCCCAGCGTAGAGCGCTTCCGCCCTGGCCTTGAGGTTCTGCGCGCACAGGTTGAAGCCCGCCTCCACCTGTTTGCCCAGCATCTCCACCATCTGTGCAGCTGCCTCGCCGCTGAAGACGTCGTAGCTTACGTACGTGCAATGGCTGTCATCCACGGGCTCCACCACCTGTGAGCGATCCGCATGGATCGCGTCACCCGGCTTGTTCTCCATTGACCAGGTGATCTTGCGTGGGGGCTCCAGGCAAGTGATGTACTCGACCTGGTCCTGCAAGCCCTGCCCCAGATCCACTTTCATCACTACCGGGGAGCCTACTTGTAACGAGGCCTCAATAGAGGGACAAAACTGGTTCCACTGCGAGTAGAGCGCAAAGTCTGTGAGTACCTGCCAGACCAGATCGGCGGGTGCGGCAATAGTGACTGTCTCGGAACTGACGGTTATGGTATCGCTCATTTCAACTCCCTTTAATCACTGACAGGCCAGCGCGGGTCGCTGGTATAAAAAGCAAAACGCTGCTCTATCAGCTCACGCGTCAGGCCATACTCCTCAAGGTGGTATTCGTGCTTGCCATGCTTGCCTTTCGGGTTTGCCCGCACGTGTGACGACAATACATCCCGCGACGATTCGCTCAGCGTCATACCAAAGGTATCGTAAACCCGTTGCACCACGCCCAGGGGTTCGTCCACGAACTCCTGCTGGGAACAGTCCACAAACAGTTCCTGTGGCAGTTGCTCACGCAGGGCCAGGCCCTTCTCCAGGCTCATGGCATACCACTCCATCACCGCGCGGCCAATTTCACCCATGTCCAGATGGCTGTAGTCGCCGAGATACATGTCCATCACCACTTTGTTCATGCTGTTGATGGAAGGTACTACCGCCTGAGGATTACGGTGACACCAGACAAACCGGGCATCCGGGAACACCTTGAGAATCGCGTCAATGCTGTGCATATGCGCCGGCGCCTTGAGCATCCACTGCTGGCCCGGCATGCGCCAGTTGAGCATCTGCATCTGTTTCTTCTGGTAGGCGTAGAGCGGCTGCATATCCTGGGCCAGGACCCAACTGCGCCAGGGCTCCAGCATTATTTCAAAGCCCAGTTGCACGCCGGTGAAGGCATAGGCGTGCAGGAGCACACATTCCTCCGGCGTGTCCGCGTCCACGTAGTGAATCTTGGCAAACTCGGAATTGCGGGACTCTTCCAGCGCCTTGGCAAGAAAGTCATAGCGCGGGTCCTTGTCACCAGGCTGGCTACCAGGCCAGGGGTCAGGAAACTGCACTTCCCACTGCAACAAGCCGCGGTTTTCCGGCGCAGCGACCAATAAGTTGAGCAGCGCCGAGGTTCCGGAGCGCGGCAAGCCGGTGACAAACACCGGAGCGACGATGTCCTGGTCCTGCCACTGGGGAATGGTCTTGAAGGCGTTTTCACACTTCAGACGGGTGGCCAGTTGAAACACCACCCGCTCGCGCAGTCTGCGTCGCCCCTCCGGGTCCACTACGTTGCGATCGTAGGTTTCAAGCAGGGTTTCCAGCCCCTCGCGGTAGGGCATATCGCCAAAATCATCAAAACCCGTTTGCTTTACCGCCTCGGCAACAAGTTCGTCAGCAATGAAACTTACCTCGTCCGCACTCATTAGAGATCCGCCAGCTTCATGACACGGGTTTTAAGCAGGGGATGACGCTGCGCGCCAATCCAGCGCCAGCACATGGTGCCCATATTGTGGCCGGCGGTTTCTATCCAGTTGGGCACTCCAGGATCAGTGTGCGACACCACCACTCGCACACTGCCGTCGGGCTCATAGTGCGCGGTGTGCTTGTTCACATGGATCGTATGATGACGGTAGTCCAGCGACTCCATCCACCAGTTGTCCAGCTGGAAGTTCCAGGTTTCACACTCGGGTATGTCCGGTGCCTCGATGACAAAGATCTCGTCATCAGCCAGCTGCCACGCACTGTGAAAGTAAAAAATATTGGGGTCACCGCCAATGGATTGGCAATACGCCTGGTCCGCCGGGGGCAGTTCGTTGAGGGTGGGAAGAAAACTTTCCGCCCAGTTCTCAAACATATGCGCAGCGCCCTGCACCCACATGGTTGCGCCGGCAAGACCGCGCTGCAGTTTCGCCGCGCTGAACGGCTCCGGACGCTCGTCACTGGCGCCAATACGCTCAATCTTGAGGTCTGCCGCCTGTTCTCCAATACGATCCTGAAAGGTCTGGCGTACCAGCACCGAATTGGACTCTTCGCCCATAGGCAGCCAATTGCCGGGCTTTTTCTCCCGACTGATGATGATCTCGATGTTGCCGTCAGCATCTATGTCCATATCACGGTGGTCGATATGGCCAGTGACTTCCATGGTGCCACCGGAGCCGTACTTATTGATGGTGGTGCTGATACCCAGGTAGCTGACCGTATTGCGCTTGCCGGTAATGCGGTAATCGAATTGCGGGCGTATGGGCGAGCTCTCGTAGCGGTTGTCCGGGTTATCAGCACCGAGTTTGATGGTCTCGTGAGCACCGCAGCGCAGTTGGGGGAACAGCGGGTCACTGAACTCCAGGTAGCTTTCCAGGCCACCCCGCAGCAAACGGGTGAGGTAGCGATACCCTTCCGCCCGGTTGAAGGCATCCTTGGGGGCTTTTTCGCTGTGGATAACCTTCCCCGCCTCCTTCAGGGCGTCACAAAATTCTTCCCAGGCGGATCCGTCGAGGACCTTCGCTTCAGCTGGATTATTCTCGGACATAACCGTCTTCCTTATGGCTGTTAGCTCGAAGCGCTAGTGAATTGCATTAGACCCGACATATCAACCGCTAAGTCCCCGAGCCCCGGTCACTGGCCAGCCCACCGGCACACGGGTGCGGAATTTTAAACCGTGAGGCCAGGGTCAGATCCCGACCTCCCTCTGCCGGGGCCACATACCCGGACAGTAAACAGGGATTTCACCGCCCTTTAAATTTGAACCTTGCGCCCTTATTATCTGTCACAGGAATATCCGCACCATCCCGTGCGACGCATTATGGAGTAGACGATGCAAGACAAGAGTTTGTACGACATGAACAGGGCTGGCGTAGACAGCGTTCTCGCCACCAACAAGGTACTGAGAAACACCTACATGCTGCTGGGCATGACGCTGGCGTTCTCTGCCGTCACGGCTACTATTTCCATGGCCATGGGCCTGGGACAGGGTGCTGCACTGATACTGATGCTGGTGGGCTTCGGCCTGCTGTTCGTAGTGCACAAGATGGCTGACACCAGCAAGGGCCTGCTGGCTATCTTCGCCTTCACCGGTGTCATGGGCGCGTCCATCGGCCCCATGCTCAGCTATTATCTGGCACTACCAAACGGCCCTGGCCTGGTCATGCAGGCCCTGGGCGGCACTGCCCTTGTGTTCTTCGGGCTCTCCGCCTACGCGCTGACCACCCGCAAGGACTTCTCCTTCATGGGCGGTTTCCTGTTTGTGGGGCTGCTGGTGGCGGTCATTGCCTCAATAGCCAATATCTTTATGGGCATCCCGGCAGTATCGTTGGCGATCTCCGCGGCGATTGTCATGATCATGTCCGGGTTGATCCTGTTTGATACCAGCCGCATCGTTAACGGCGGTGAGACCAACTACATCCGTGCGACCGTGTCCCTGTATCTGAACATTTACAATCTGTTCATTAACATGCTGCACCTGCTCACCGCCCTCGGCGGCGATGACTGACCCGCGACGCACAGCAACCGAACCCCGGCCTGAGCCGGGGTTTTTTGTTTACGGGGCGGCTCTACCGTGATCTACACGCTGCTGGTGCTTTCCTCCCCCACCTCGGGACACGGCGCGCGCACGGCATACCGCTTTGCGCAGGCTGCCCTGGCGCGCGGCCATGATATAGAGCGCATTTTTTTCCTTGACGAAGGCACCACAGCAGGCTCCCAGGCTGCCGTTTACCCACAGGATGAGGAGAGTCGACTGCAGCCCTGGATTGAGCTTGCAACTCACCACGGAGTGGAGTTGGTACTGTGCATTTCCTCAGCACTGAAGCGCGGCATACTCGATGCCGGCGAGGCCGAGCGCTATGAGAAGCCGGCTGCTACCGCCCACCCCGCGTTTGTCATATCCGGGCTGGGGCAACTGATTGATGCCAGCGCCAAAGCCGACCGCCTGATGACGTTCGCCCGGTGACATGGTAAACACAGCCCCCAGGAAATCCGTCGTGGTAATACGGCAATCGCCCTACGGCAGCAGCCTGGCCAGAGCTGCGGTAGATCTGTCTCTGGCAATGGGCGCTTTCGAGCAGCATTTCGACCTGCTGTTTATGGGCGCAGGCGTATTGCAGCTGCTGCCGGATCAGGACAGCGCCGGTATTGGCCTGAAGAGTATCGGCAAGGTACTGAGTTCACTGCCACTTTACGACGTGGAGAGAGTTTATGTGGACGCAGACGCCCTGCTTCGGCATGGCATCAACGCAGACCAGTTGGTGCTGCCGGTGCAGGCGCTCGACACCCTTGCGCTGCAGGAACTGCTCAACTCCGCGGACCAGCTGGTAAGCTGCTGAGATGATTCTGCACACTCTGCATGCCATGTCTCCCAGCGCAAGCTTTCAGGACTGTTTACGCACAGCGCAGCCGGAAGACACCATTGTGCTGCTCGGCGACGGTGTGTACAACGCGCTTGCCGGCAGCCACGCGGCCGATTTGCTGGCCGCGAACCCGGTCAGGGTGGTGGCGCTGGACAGCGACGCCGCCGCAGCCGGCCTGCAGGGCAAACTGGGCGACACGCCTGTGGTCAGCATGGACGACTTCGTCGCCCTCAGCGAGCACTACCCACGTCACTTAGCCTGGTACTAGGCATGCTCACCCAATCGGCATTTGATAAAGAAGGCTTTCTGCGCGATCTCGATGCCTGGAGCCCTGCCGTGGCCGAGCAGCTCGCAGCGGCCGAAGGCATCTCGCTTTCGGCGGCGCACTGGGAGATACTCTACCTGCTGCGAGACTACTACCAGCGCTATGACGCATCTCCGGCAATGCGACCGCTGGTAAAATACTGCGCCAGGGAACTTGGACCGGAGAAAGGCAAAAGCCTGTACCTGCTGAGCCTGTTTCCCGGCTCTCCCGCCAGGATCGGCTGTAAGATTGCCGGCTTACCCAAACCCGAAAACTGCCTGTAAGAGAGACCGTGAACACACCATCCCGCTTTGTGCATCCCGCCGAGGAACACCCCTTCGCGCCCTACGTCCGCCTGCTGGGCAAAGGAAAAACCGGCACGCGTTCACTCGACAGGCTGGAAGCATCCACCGCCTTCGGCATGATTCTGCGAGCAGAGGTCGAGCCTGTGCAGTTGGGCGCTTTCCTGATGCTACTGCGGGTGAAGGAAGAAACCGGTGAAGAACTTGCCGGTTTTGTCGACGCATGTCGTCTGCATATGCAGCAGCCGGAGGCGGCTATCAACGTTGATCTGGACTGGTCCAGTTACGCCGGCAAGCGGCACCAGCACCCCTGGTATCTGCTGGCCATGATCTTACTGGCCGAAGCCGGTTACCGCGTTTTCGTCCACGGCAGTGACGGCCATACTGCGGGGCGACTGTACACCGAGCAAGCCATGTCCCGGCTCGGCTTACCCGTAGCTGCCAATTGGCAGGAGGTGTCCACGCAACTGGATGCCGCTAACCTCAGTTACCTGCCGCTGCGCTGCTTCTGCCCTGCGCTGCATGAGCTGATGCAACTGCGACCACTGTTGGGTCTGCGCTCGCCGGTAAATACCCTGACGCGCATGCTCAACCCGCTGACCGCGCCGGCAAGCCTGCAGAGCATATTCCATCCAGCCTACGCCAGCCTGCACCAGGAAGCGGACAAGCACCTGGGCCAGCCCTCTGCCCTGGTGTTCAAAGGTGACAGTGGAGAAATTGAGTTAAAACCACAGGCCGACACCCGTTTACATCGCCTGCGAGAGGGAACCAGCGACACCGTGATCCTGCCCCGCTCAATCCCCAACAAGGTAGCCCCGGTGACGCAACCTGACGTTGCACCACTGATAGCCCTGTGGCGAGGTGAAACAGAGGACAATTACGGCCTGCACGCACTGCTTGCAACGACGGCTGCGGCACTGTTGGTGCTGGAGCCCGAGTGGAATCTGCAGGACTGCCAGAACAGAAGTCAGTCACTCTGGGCCGCCCGTAATACCGGCAGGCTGGACTGATGCCACTGTCTGCCGTACAACCGGAACGCTACACCGAATTGCTGCAGGAAAAAGCCAGCCGGGTGGCGGCCCTGATCGCCCCGTTTGCGCCCCCTGACGTGGACCTGTACCCGTCGCCGCCGACCGGTTTCCGCATGCGTGCCGAATTTCGCATGTGGCACGAGGGTGACAAACTGGACTACGTCATGTTCCGCCGTGATGCGCCGCGCAGCCCTGTTCCCGTCACTGACTTTCCCATAGCCAGCGAACACATACAGGCATTGATGTGGCCTTTGCGCGATGCCCTGCAGGCCGACCTGGAACTGCGACACAAGCTTTTTCAGGTGGAATTCCTGTCAACGCTGGCCGGCGATACGGTCGTCACCCTGGTGTATCACCGGCCCCTGCAGGCGGCCTGGGAGGCGCAGGCGAAAGCACTGCTGGAGAGCTTGCAGCACAACTGCCCACGGCTGTCGTTGATCGGCCGCAGCCGCAAGCAAAAGTGCGTTCTGGGTAAGGACTGGGTGCTCGAAGAACTGGCCGTGAACGGACGCACCTACACCTACCAGCAGTTTGAACAGGCTTTCACCCAACCCAACGCGCAGGTCAACAGACGGATGATAGAATGGGCCTGCTCGCAGGCAGCGTCACTGGACGGCGACCTCCTGGAACTCTACTGCGGAAACGGCAATTTCACCCTGCCGCTGGCAGCCTGCTTCAAACACGTAATAGCCACCGAGCTGGCCAAGATATCTGTAAAAGCGGCGCGGGAAAACCTGTCTGCCAACCGGGTAGAAAACGTAGAGATCATCAGGCTGGCCGCCGAAGAAGTCACCCAGGCAATAAACGGTGAACGCGAATTCCGCCGCCTGGCCGATCTGCCCAAACCACTGGCCGACTACGACCTGCGAACAGTGTTCGTAGACCCGCCCCGCGCCGGCCTGGATGCCGCGACGGTCAATATGGTCAGCCGCTTCGAACACATCCTGTACATCTCATGCAACCCACATACGCTGGCGGACAACCTGCACGAGCTGGCGCGCACGCATACCGTTGTTCGCTTTGCCATGTTTGACCAGTTCCCCTACACCGATCACATGGAGTGCGGCGTGCTGCTGCAGCGCAAAGCGGCAGACTAGCTCAGCAACGGATCCCGAAGGCCAGCAGCCCGCGGCCCAACACCTCGTCAAGGTTGTCCGCATCGGCGGCATTGACTTCCAGGCTGTGTAAGTTCAACTGACGATAAATACCTCGTTTATTGAGGCCATCGCGCAGTTCGTCCGCTGAGGCGTTCTCCTCCCAGCAGTCGATATAGACGTTGCCTGCCGGAATGTAGAAGTCTGCGTAAACGAGCTCCTCTATAGGCAGGCAGCGGTGGCAGGCATGGGCGAGCTGCGCCAGGTACAGCCAATTGCAAACACGCATCTGCAGCGGCGTGCCCAGAACGTGGCCGTCTATGCCATCGCAACTGAGTCTACCCTCGCTGTTGGCAAACAGGTCTGGCTCGGCGTTGGCGTCGGCAGGTTCAGGTGTGGGAATCTGGTCTGACTGGCGGGTCAACTCCCGATGCACGACCGGGTTATCGATCACCTCATGTGGCCAGGTAACGTAAAAGGCCCCGGAGGATTCACTCTCCTCCTGTTGCCCGCCCATGCTGCGCCCCAGCTCCGTGAGCTCCCATCCTAGAATGCTGTGGTGCTGAAGCCCTATCTCTGCCAATGCGCGGTTGATCTGCCGCGCGTGCAGCCTCGGATAGTAGCGCCGCATGGAGGCCGCGGTAATACGCTGATTGGACTCGATCGCCGCAAGCAGAGGATGCTTGTCCAGCGCCTGCGGCCAGACAATGTAGCGGCCGAAACGTTTGCTGGTCTGGTAGGCGCCGCCCTCGAACTCGCCCTTGGGTAGCAGCACCCAGCTGTCGCCCGATCGACGTATCCAGCCATAATCGCGCAGCGTGGCAAACAACTGCTGCGTGGGAATATCCAGTTTTCGCGCCAGCGCAGTGGTAGAGAGCTTGCCTTCGTCCTGGGCCATCATCTAGTCCAGCGCGGTTTCCCGATAGCGCTTTTCCAGCGCCCAGTAAACATGGTCAGAGAACTGCGCGTCGTCCACATCCAGGCTGGCGAGCAATTCAACCAGGTGCTCGTTGTCTTCCTTGTCGCCCCAGTTCTTGACATAGGTACCTTCCTGATAACCGTGATCCTGGCGGAAAAAGTTGAGCACATTCTTGCCGACGTAGGAGCGATAAAGGCCTGCAAAGTCGAGGCCGGATGCGAGCATCAGGTCCCAGAATAAAGTAGGAGAAAAACCTTTGGTTTGCAGGCAGTGCAACGCCAGCGCCTCGGTTGCCTCACGTACATCCAGCCCGGACGGAACATGCTGTTCCAGTTCAGCGGCTATCTCTGCCGCTATCTGCTCGATTTCCTTACCCTCGGCAAACAGGGCGGACAGGCCAAAGTGCCAGATGTCGATCACTTCCAGACGCACTTGCTCCATGTCTGGCGTTTGCTTCTTCCACCACTTGAAACCGTAGTGATCAATCAATTCACCGCATTCAATCCAGGCCGCGCGATACCATTCAAAATGCTGCTCGATCCAGTTCTCATGGACACGGGTATTCATCCGATCCTGCAGGGTGAGCATATTGACCAGGGCCTGTTTCAAGGGGAACCTCACTGTGTACGTGGTTAAGGAAGATGCCAGAGCATAGCAGCGAAGGAAGTCAAAAAGAAGATCAGCTCAGCCTGGCACCCATGCATTGTGCAGCATTAACTCGTCTGCGTACCACCACATACCGGGTCACCCAGAAGCACTCGCAGGCACGAGAAAAAAGCGCACAACCAATAGCCATTTCACGATATGAAGCTAACTGTGGCATTATCGGCAAATTGACCGATGGGAGCGATTCCATGCGATTTATCATACTCATTCTAATGTTGGCGCTATCCGCTTGTAAGCTCACTGTTGAGGTCCCCTATGGAGGAACGGTTGCCTCCACCAGCGGGACTTACCTGTGCGAAGTCGATAGCCCTTGCGTCATAGACGTATACGACACCTATTTTGATGAGACGTTTGTCGCACAACCTTCAACAGGCTACGAGTTCAAAGGCTGGCGATCCAGGGACAAGGGACTGTGCGGAGGGAAAACCGTCGATTGCGCCTTGAGCACGGCAAATTTTGACGAATTCCCGGAGCTGGTCAGCATCCTCGAGTCCGACGAGGCTTTCTACCTGGAGCCAGTTTTCGAGAGGAAGGATGGACGCCAGGTAGCGAGACTGGAAGTCAGGGAACCGAACAATACTCACGTAATAGATGCTGAAGGGAAAGTTATCGGTAGTATGCTTTTGGCCAAGCGGATCAATCCTGACGCAATATTTCTTAACGCAGTCATACAGCTACATTTCGAGGGCATCGAAGACGCCTTTACCCTTCGCGTCGAATATGTTTCGAATCCCAATAAGCCATGGATGGGCGCTGTCGAAGCGGGACTTGTCGACCTCTTTTATGACGTAAGAGAATGCGACAGGAGTGGCAACGTGTATTCATTGCCAGATATCGATCTTGGTTCGAGCGAGCTTCGCGTTGAGTTGGAGCAACCAAAGCAGCGGGCAACGGTAGGACCTGAAGGATTTGTCTGGATACCAAGACCCGACATACCCGCTGTGTTTTATGGCAGGGGTCATATGCAGAGTATTTACAGGGGGCCCTCTGATGGCTGCAAAGCAATACCAATTTTGTCATCGGGACGCTACGTGGAAATGATCCCTACGGACTTAAAACTGAAGTTGCCGCTCGCCGTCGTGCTTTGACGATGAGAGCTCGCCTCCCGCCGAACGTTTTCTAATGTGTAATAGTTTAGATGTGACCTGTCGAATAGTGTCAGATATAGTTGAATCTTAATGTCCCCCTTCACCTCATAGGAGCCATGTTGAGGAAGGTGGCTTAACTGGGGCCAGGAGCTGACATTACTGGGGCGCCCCTGACCCATCTTCAAGTCCTGATAGTTTCGATACGTATCGGAATGTTTCACTTTGCCGTTGGCAGCGGAACTCTAACTCGCGACTCAGGCAGGCTGTTGGTAGAAAAGCCCTTCCCTGATTGAAAGCGAGACTCGAGGGGTCTCCACCACTACCCCTTACGATCTCTGAAATTTTCTCTCTAGTGTAGCCTCCCGGGTACACCTGAATCTCGATCACCGCATTTCCAGATGCCAGTGTTTCATAACCTTGATCCGTTTGCTTGAGGTGAACTAGATACAAACTACCGAGACTTTGTGGGCTGTCATCAAAGATTTTATTGGTGTCGAAAGAGAGATTAGTTGTGGTGTCTCCCTGCAAGCCTAATAGTACGACGCCAGCTACCCTATACCGCCAGGTCTCTAAGTCTATTGAGCCGGATTCGATTTGTACGACAGCAACCACATCTGCGGCCTTCCATAACTCTGAATCTGAAATGGGGTAGGAGTCCGCAATTCTTGCTTGCGCCGTGACTGACAAAATTAAAGTAAGGATAAACGCAGCAGTCTGTTTCATGGCACGGCCTGGTCGAATCGAGCAATGTGTTGAAGGTAAATGACGACTTTTCACCAACGGAAATTTTGGGGAACGTTAACTGCCTTCCAATCTATCATAGTGGCGCTGGGCAGCAATGGGGGCCAGGAGCTGCCGCTCAATCAACCCACGGATCGTCTGTTTGTGCATTAATTTTGTCGACCTTAAAAATCACGCTCTTATGTCTTGAGAAGAAGTACCAAACTAGTAGATAAATGGGAATAGCATATAGATGCCCACCATACTCTACTAACGCTATAGCAACTAAGACGAGGGCGATTAGGACAACAGCTCCTTTGGTGCTCAAGTCATGCCGATAACCGCCATTGCATTCGGGGCAGAATGTATCTGTAAAACTAATCACACGCCATTTTCTTTGTGGTTCACGAGGGCGATAGATGGCGTCGTCGCTTTCAAAACAGGTTTGGCAATGAGGGCATTTCATCTTCATGCTTTGAAAGTGCTAACCAATTCACTTTGCATAGGAAATCCTCTAAATTATCAGCGGCTGCTTTGGGCGACGTTATCTGCCCTCAATTTAGCACGGAATCCGAGCGCAGCTAAGGGGCCAAGAGCGGCCCCCTATCGGGCATTATAAAAGTTCCGTAATCAACAAAGAGGGCATCGGTCCCCGGTATCGAGAGTGATCTGGGCATCGAAACTCGCCTGAGTCCCCGCAACATCAAATGAATAGCTCAGAATGGGTGGCGAGAGCTGGCTGTACAGCGCTGTCGAGCGTAAATGAAATATAACCTGCTCACCCTTTCGAATAACTTGCCCTTCCTTCAGTCCTTCAAAAAAGACACCTCTTTTGCCGTAATGGTCCGAGATAGAGCGTAAATTTTCTATTTTGTAGTCATATTCATGCGCATACATAGCGAAAGCTGCATGAGTAAGGACCCCGGAATAAATGCCAAGGTCTGGCGAAATGTCATAGTTTCGATCGAACTCAACTGTGTATGGCCAGTCATTCGCGATGGGACCTGTGCAGCTGTCACAGTCGATCCGATACAGGCTCGGTAGCCCGACTGGATTAGTGTCGTAATCCTCCAATGCGAAAATAGGAGTCAAGTAATACGTTTCGTCAGAGTTGACCAATGATTCAAGTATTGGGTTTCCTACTGCCAGCGATGAATCAAGCAGCAGCTCCTGGGACGTTTCACCACCAAAAAGGTGGCGCTCTCCGGTATCCCAGCCAACAAAAACGTAACCATCCCTTGGGTAAGCAAATACAGAGCGCATAAAGTGAAGATTGGGAATATCCACCACGCAGCGGCTCGACTCGCGGCATTCAGGATTGATTACGTCATAGTCCACAACCGCAACCTTACCACCCACAGGCACATCAATTACGACTTTACAGGCTGACAGGGCGAGCGCAGAGAGTGCTAACAAAATTGCTCGCGTTGGACTTGGATGGTTCTTCATTCAGCGCCACTTCAATGGATTCGTCTTTGTAGTAGGGAACATCCGCTAAGAATTGAAAGGCCGCATTGTGGACGAAAGCGGACGTTAGTTTCCTTCAATCTAGTTCTTCAATGACAGGCAGGTTGCAACACGGATTGATAATACTACTCTGGGCGTGCTATTACTGCTCTGGTGTGACCAGATCGATCAATGGCAAACGCCTGTCCTGGGATGCCATTGCGAAGCAGATTGTCCAAGGTATAGAAGACAGATCGCTTCTCATCGAAACCGAATATTGCAGGCACGTCAGCGAGAACCTCATAACTACCGTTCTTAGGGTCCACAGAACGTGTTTCCATAATTCTCCCATCTCTGAAGTCAGTCAAACCATGTAAAATTCTACCGGTACTGCTATCAATAGCCAGACCATCTGTAGAGCCGTACTCAGCCTCGTCAGGCGTGTACAGCGATAGAACCTCGCCGCTATCCAAATCAATTTGGACGAGCTCGTCATCAGCGGTTGCAGCAATCACCCTGTCATTTTCCGCATCATACACGTTCTTTTGTAGCCCGCGCCGATAGTTTGCACCCTTGGGAACTTCAGCGACAAGCCGTCTGTTGCCGCTATTTATATCAATAGCAACCAGACCCGCTCTGTCATTCATGTGGGCAATGTCACCTGATGCATAGAGCAGGCCGCGCTTGCTATCCACACTGAGGCCATACACCCAATTGAGCAGTATTCCGCTATGGGTATCGTTTGAGGTAATAAGTTCCACTGCCCCAGTTTCAGGGTCAAGGCGCCAAATGTCTCCAGGCGCGCTGCTACTGCCGCCTTCGAAGTAGAGATTGCCGGATTCTGGATCAACCGCCGCCGCTTTAATGTTGGCGGCATCTATCGAAGGCTGTGGCTCAATAGCAGAACGCTCCAGCGTATCCAGATCCAACAGGTATATGGGGCCCGAATACCCCGGGAAAACAAACAGTCGATTGCGCCTCTCGTCTATTACAGGCGCTCTATACCTACTCTCTGGTAGTTGCACACCAGACCCAACTGGACTTCCCAGCCTCACTTTCACAGCACTCTCGTAATCCCCCGACACCAGATCGAGGAACATCATCTCGCTCATGGCATTTGCAACAAGTAGACGTGATCCAATCTCGTCAAAATCGACATCTGTAACGGTCTGTGGCAAAGCTATGCCATCGAGCACAATTCGCCGCATTCCTGATTGAAGGTCGACCTCCATCACCCTATCTTCGTCGACTGTAACCACCTCAGTTCCACTGCTCTTGAGGAATATCCACTTCGGGGTATTCAGGGAAGGCCCAAAGTCCTCGGACAGGGGGGACAAGACGCTACCCACACCAGTAGTCAGGTCATAAGCATAAAGTCCGTACTCTTGCTCGGGAGGGAGCCACCAGTCAGGGCCTGCCTGGCCATCGGCCGACACTATTACACGGTTGTTTTTAGCATCGACAACCACGGCTCCTGCACAGAACCGGACATCGGGCGCACCTGGAACATCACTAAACTCTGTAGTTTCGGCTAAAAACTCCAGTGCACCTCCATCCAGAGGCGCGCCGACCAGGAAACACCTGTCACCCCTGACCCGGTGATCATCGACGGTCGTATAAGACATAACAAGTCGCGAATTCACCGGATCGTAGTCAAAACCGGGATAATTTGCGAGATCGTTATCTGACCATTCACCAAAAGATTTTCCATCGCCAGCACCAAGGTCCACAAAGAATGGGTCAGACCACGGAAGCCAGGTTTTCCAGCGAAGGAAGTATGCGCTGGAATCTGTTGGGTCTACTCGAATACCTGTGGAGGGTTCAGTTCTATCCTTTACCATTCCCTCGTAAATCACCGTCTCACTTCCTGACCGCAGATCCACTCTGCGTAATAGCCCGGTTCCGTATACCAGCGCAGAGCTACCGCTGCTATCGAGTTTAACCAGTTTGAAGCCGCCTTGAAGAGGCGTATTCGAAACCGTGAGCGTGCTCAGCAACTCCTCTCCAGAGGAGCTTTTGAGTATGGCTTGTAGCTGCAGACTCTCGGTTACAGGCGTGGGCACCTCTACGCTCCAGCGTCCCGTTTGAGTATCGACAGATGCAACTACACCATTTACCTGGAGCTCCTCGACGTCAGCGGGGGTAAGTTCGGCTCCACCAAGCAACCCTATGGTTCCGCTTACTGAAGTTCGCTCTATCCCTTCCAGAGAGGAGCCGGAAATTGGGAAGGTAATCTCAAACTCAAGCTGCCTGTCATCGACGGGTGACGGCCTGGAGCCGCTCGAGCTAGAACCACCACCGCATCCGATTAAAGTAATGCACAAACACGCAAAACCCAGGCAACTCAATGCTCTCGAAACGCTGGCTATTGAAACATACATGTCGCTACCGCTTATAAGAAAAATCCAATACTAAACATTGGACGATTGAACGAAAACTTTGTTCCGTAAGGACGAAAAATTCACAGCTATAGGTATTGGTCAATGACGGAAAGGCTAGATCGGCGTTGTCTGCTTACAAGGGGCGTCCGCTATGCGGACGTAAACTGCCCTCCAATCTATCATAGAGGCGCTGGGCAGCAATGGGGGCAGGAACTGCCGTTCAATAACATATATAGAACGCGCCCACATAAGGAACCCATTCGTTTGCCCCACTAAATATCTATTTCACCCCTCAAATAAACACAGGCTTTACCTGATACCTTGACCCTATCACCTGACAAAGAACATAGTAACTCCCCGCCTCTAGGAGACAGTTGCTTGGCAGTCAAATCTTGCTTAGATAATGTCTTAGACCAATAGGGTGTTAGCAAACAATGTGCAGAGCCTGTAACGGGATCTTCGTCAATTCCTACACCCTTTCCCCCAAACCATCTAGACACGAAGTCAATTCCACTCTCTTTAGACGCGGCAGTCAAAATGGTGCCGCGCTCCGTTAGCAACTGAAACTCAGAAAAATTTGGCACCAGATTGCTAATGAAGCCCTCATCTTCTAATACAACAAGATAATCAGTGTCGAAATACACTTCTAGAGGATCAATTCCAATTGCGTTACTTATACACTGAGGGAGCGATGATGATATCGGTCTGCTAGCAGGCATATCTAGTGTAAACCAGCCATTGTTCTCAGTTACTTCTATAAGACCACTTCGCGTAAAGAAGCGATAACTATCCTTTATTACATGCCTCTCTTGCGAAAGGATGTAAGCCGTGGCCAGTGTCGCATGACCGCACAAATCCACTTCTCGTGATGGTGTAAACCAGCGCAAATTATAGTCTTCCCCATTGGGTGTATAGAAAGCAGTTTCGGCGTAACCATTCTCCTTGGCAATGGAGATCATTAGATCATCATCAAGAAACTCGGGTAATTCAATTACTCCAGCCGGATTGCCTTCGTCATAGCGGCTGGCAAATGCATTTACTTGGAACATTTCTAACTTCATAGTTAAATTCTCAAATTTGAAGGTTCAGGTATCTAACAGTAGCCGTCTTTAATGTGCCAAATTCAATTTGGGCAGCAACGGGGCCAGGAGCGGACTTTTGCTTGCGCTATTTGAACCCATATTTACTTAACCGACCAGATTGATAAATCAGGCCGTCTACAATTAAGGCCACCTGTAATCCCCCCATTTTGCGCAGCAGCTATTTGTAGAAAATCATGCTGCTTCTAACAGGCGTCTTGGCGGCACTCCGCCAATCGCCGTGTTGGGGCGTTCGTTATTGTAAAGCCATAACCATTCTGT
>Ga0209578_10000167_pt1 | contig 123464 bp, 120 predicted proteins | sample tdAd472_FD_187127 | JGI IMG/M metagenome (GOLD analysis project Ga0209578, IMG submission 187127) | Marine sediment microbial communities from the Atlantic coast under amendment with organic carbon and nitrate - tdAd47.2 (SPAdes)... | ecosystem: Environmental > Aquatic > Marine > Coastal >...
AGCGCATGTTCAATAAACTCAAGCAGTTCCGACGCATCGCCACAAGGTACGACAAAACCAAACAATCATTCTTGGCCTTCTTGTGCCTCGCATCCGCAAAATTGTGGATGCCTTCTTTTGTCAACAGAACCTAATTCATATCGAACGATTTCAGCCTTGGACTTTCCCCCATCTACCAATTTGGCAAGGCAACCATATTGTTGACGATATTTTTCGACCTGATCAAAGATCCCATGAAAATCCAAACCAACAATATTTCTTCTTAAATAACGAACGTCTTTAACCAGTTGCTTCCGCAAACTGGTATATTCAATGCTGCTGTAAACTGAGAAATCTTGCTCAGACAAAGACCACCCCTGACTGCATTAATATTCAGATACAACCAGAAGATAAAAAACTATGAAAAATATGCAATCGTCAAGAATGCCTGTTGAGGCAAAAATTTGCTAACCCACCTCTGGTACGGTCAACTCCGACCCCTGAGGCTGAACACGGTTTCCATCCAGATAATACGCCGCGTTCATAACAGAGCCGTCTGGTTTATAATATACTGACGCAGGCCCATTCTCGTTATGTAGTTTCCCGTCACGATGCCACTGCATGCATCTGACTTGCCCGGTATGTTCATCTCTTTTGATCAATGATGGACCATCGAAACGATGGGTTCGTCCACCCTTTTTCCAATGCTCATACGTCACAACTCCTGTGGCAGGCGATCTGGTTATAATGGCAGGCCCACCCCATCCTTCCTCAAGGCCCATCACTGACCACACCTCTTCGGTGACTATTCCTGTTTCAAGGTGAGTCACTGTCTTGGCAGGGCCGTCTTTGATTCTGTTGAGATGTCCATTGAAGTACCAAATCTCCGTCAAGCTCGTGCCATCGTTGAGCATATAGGCCGGACCATCTTCACGGTGCAGATTTCCGTCACGATAATACTCTGACTGAACAACATTGCCCTTGAGGTCTTTGAGGGTAAAAGCTGGCCCGTCGAGACGATGGCAATTGCCATCCGCATTGTACCAACTTTCGCTGACGTATTTCTTGTTCTTATTTGGCCCCTTACACTCTTCTACAATAACTTCGTAAGAGCCGATACGATCCCGCTCATCCATTCTACCTCATCACTCTAAACAAAATAAGCAATATTATAACATAATTTATTATGGAATATCAAATTTAATGAAAAAGTTGACGTGGAGGTGGAGGTGCAAAACCTCCACCTCCACCTCCATTCGATTCAGAATACGAATTTTGTGTGGTTCTCTGGGGTTGTACCGAGGGTACAGCCTCGATCCGGAGAGAGGCTTCAACTCAAGAGGAGTGTGAAGCCATGAATATGAAGGCACAGAAACAACGCCAAGCGCAGCAACGCGCGAACGCAAGAATAGCCAAGATGGCGCATGTACGCCGCCGGGTGAACGCCCAGAATCTACAGCGCGAACACTATATCGCGCCGCAGGAAGGCAAGTGCCTGAAGGACCGCGTGATCCTGATCAACGTGATTGGGGCAACTGTTTCCAACATCCTGTTTTGGATCGCGGGCTACGGCAAAGAGGTGGCTGAGAGTATCGACCCCGCAGTCTTCGTCCCTGTCCAGAGTTTTCTCCTGCAACTGGTCGGCGCATAGCCGACCAGTCCCAGCAGCAAATAAAGAAAACAGCGAAGGAGATAAAAGATGGTCTTGTGCGCCCAATGCATCACCCAAGGCTTTTGCATCAAGTGCAAAACGAAGCTGATCACCGATAAGGAACTGTCCAACCCCGACATGATCCGCGATATCCGCAGTTATGCTTATGGCCTCAACATTCCCTATACCGCGTGGCACGAGCATATCGCCAACCTCTACCGGGACTATCGGGGCTGGATTGCCGGACCGGATGGCAAAGAGGTTCTTTTGGATACGGACGTTTTCGAGACCGGAAACATCCAGTATTGGTTTCGCGCCTTCTGCTGCACGCCCGTTTCAGATGACATTACGCCCTATGTACGTGGCGAAGCGCGTGAGCGGGTGAGAATGCTTGCCACCATCCTGCGTGCCTGTGACCCAAAAGCCGCCCTGCTGTGGGGCGTGCGGGCCGCGAACGACAACGAAAAGCCATGAACTTGCCCGGAAATTCCGGCGCGTATCCTCCTCTGGCCTCCTGTGGACGCTGGTATCTCCAAGAGAGATCACCAGCACACAGCGAGGTTACATATGACCAGATCAACCAAAGATGAAGCGAGAGGGCTTTTCCAGAAATCGGTGAAGCTTCTGTCCGAACTGGCGGCCATCGTGGTTGCCTTCTTCGCCACTGGACCACTCTATTCGGTCACCGTTTCCTACGTGATTGTTTTCACGCAGCGGCAGTATGGCAATGGCTTTGAAATCGTCGTTGAGATTTTCTGGTTTTTTATAATCGGAACAAGCACCTACGCCATCGCCAGAGCCACAGTCGCCACCCTGATCATGATCGGCGGCACCGCCATCATGATCCGTCTCTTCTAACCCCAACCAACACCTGAAAGGAGGTGAGTTTCCATGTTCACCAAGAAAAAGCTGACCGGGGCAGCAAACATCCAAGCCCGCAAATACGAGAAGGTCATTGATTGGGAAGCCGTTGGCGCAGCGGCCTTCTGGGGGGTTATCGTCCTGTTGATCCTGTTCAACCTGTGACCTGACCTCAGCCACCAGCCGGGCGGTGCGCCGCCCGGCTTTTCTTTCTCCCGATTTCGGATGAACGACCATGAGCGATTTTGATAATGAACGTGACAGGTATGGTAGCGCCGGGTTCGCCGATAGCGATGATCCCGGCCTGCGGGCCGCGTTCCGCAAAACACCGGACTCGCTCTTTGTCGGTTACTATGAGGGCCACCCCCTATACTGGAACGGCATGGGCGGCGCTTTGCTGGTCGCTGGCGCTCGCGGCGGCAAGCTGACTACGGTCCTCGCCTACAACATCCTTGATACCATGTATGACGGCACGCTCCTGATCCTTGACATGAAGGGCGAGTTGGCCGCCATCAGCCGCAACCTGACCCGTAGTGGCAAACACGGTATTTACTGGTCCCCCATCCCTATGCATGGGCTGCCGCAGCACCGGATCAACCCGGTGGATTATATCTGCATCAATAGCCCGACACTGGTTTCCGACCTCAAGGTCTTTGCCGAGAATATGCTGCCCACCACAGGGTCGGAAAAATCCGATTATTTTGAGCGCAGAGGCCGCGAGATCATGGAGGCCATTGCCCTCACCATTACGGAACTGGACGGCGCATTAAGCCTGCCGCGCCTCTATGAGATGATTTCCCTGATCCCGGCCAATAATGATGCCTGGCTCTCCTTCGCTTTCGAGATGAGCGAAAGCCGTTTTGAGATTGCCCGGCGCATCGAGGCCGAGATTGCCGCCAGCCGCAACAGTGATGGCGCTGGCATGCGCGGGATACTGGGCGAATTGTTCAAGTCCGTGTCCTGCCTGTCTGATCCTGTGTTGATGGAGTCCGTCTCCCCGCCCTATGACTTCTCGCTCAAACAGCTTTCAGAGAGTGATCAGACATACCAGTTTTATCTCATGCCTCCGGCTGAGTTTGCCGAAGCGTGGGGGCCAGTGATCAAGTCCATGATGGTCGGGGCGATGATTTATAAATCCCGCGCTCCGTCCGCGCCGCGCCAGACATGGGTCATTGATGAATGTGCCGTACTCGGTGCGTTCCCGCTGATCGTCAAACTCTATTCCTACGGCGCTGGAATCGGTGTCCGTCCGGTCACGGTGTACCAAAGCACCGGACAAATGAACCTGACCGGACCAAATGCCAAGGTCATCATCCAGTCCTCCGCCGCCGCGCAGATTTACTTTGCCGTGCGCGATATCGAATCCGCGAATGATCTGTCCCGGCAACTGGGGCAACAAACGCTGGATTATGATGACACGCTGGCACAGTCCGCCAGTGACATGGAGAAGAAAGAGGCTGTGCGGGCCTTGATGGAGGGCGCTACACCGATGGAGGTAGCCCACCGCCTGTCTCATCATAGCCAAGCCTCCCGGCATCGCAGCAAGCAACAGCGCTGGCTCCGCACCTCCGATGAAGTACTGCGCACACCGGACGGTAAAGCCTATGTCTTCATGGATGGAGTGGACAAGCCGATCTATGCGGATCGCAAGGCTTACTATGAACAGTGCTCAATGGCTGGCCTGTTCCACCCGAACCCCTTTCACCCGCCGCTCGACAAGGTGCGCATTAAAGCCCTGTTTGGTTATCGCTGGCGGCAAATCATTAATGAACCTGTACCGCAGCATTTTGCGCATCTTCCCCAGTATCAAGACGGCACATGGTCCTATGTGGAGGGCTATCAATGAACAGCACCACCCCCAAACGCAATGGCGCGATTGACTATAGCAAATCGACCAGACCGGAGTTTAACCGGGCTGCAAACGGAAACGCCACCAAGGAACAACGCCGGGAAAGCTTCATGGTCAAACGCGACCAGCCCAAGCCCGCACCCCGGCCCGCGCCTCATATGGCGAACGGGCCGGACCGGGCGGCCTTCAATCAGAAATGGAGGCAAGAGCAAAAACAGGCGCAAGCCGCACAGCCCAAGCCGGGGCCTCAAGCTCAGGCAAAACCGCAGCCGCACGGCAGAACCGAGAACATGGACAAGATGGTGCGCAAGGCCGCTTTCATGGCCCGCAGGCAAGCCCCCGCGCCGTCCAAGACTAAAACCCGCAACCGATAGGAGATGATCATGTCACAACAGCAACAATATCAGGCACCGCTTGAACAGCAGCCGCAGCAACAGGAGCCAGCACCTCAGCCCGCACCATCCGGCCAGCAACAGAGCGGCACCAGAGGGCCGGAAGACACCCTGCGCGATGGACGCAACAAGGCGACCATCTGGCGCAACGAGGGCAAGGACCGCGATTACTTCACCACCGACTTTGCCCAGACCTATAAGGACGAGGATGGCGAGCTGAAAGACAAGCGCAGCTTCGGAGAGAAAGACCTTCTCAGCATCGCCGAGTTGGCCCGACAAGCCCATCACCGGGTGAAAGAGCTACGCCGCGAAGCTTACAAGGAACAGCGGCAAGACACCCCGCAGCAAGGCCGTTCAGGCCGGGCGCGGTAAGTCGCATACATGGGTGTGTGTAGGACTATATTCCTTGATATACCCCTTTAAAAACATCAGGTTATTCGACCCGCTTATCTCAGGGTGAGGTGAGCGGGTAACGAAAAGAAAAAGGACGAAACACATGATAGAAAAGAGGAGAAAAGAGGAACTGGCGAAAACGGCTCTAAGTGCGGAGTGGGAGAAAATCACGCCCGCCGCGCCCGTTGCCATCCCACAGATTAATTTTGAGAAATACATGGAAGAGATGGAAGATTTTGAGATGAGTGAGGCGGAGGCGAAGCTTTTGCTAGAATCTCTCTTCTCCATCCTTGCCAGCATTGTGGATTTAACGCTTGGGATCAGCCCCGGACAAATCGCCTGTGGACAAGAGAAAAGAGCTTGCAAGGCTTCCACCATTTCACACGCAGATATGGTAAAATTGAAGAATTCATCCAATGCGTCACAAGCTACAAATGCCGGGATTACGTTCCCGGTGGAAGGGAGTCGCCTATGAATGCCAAATCAATATCAAAAAAGGGACCACAACGCGCCCTGATCTATTGCCGGGTATCCGATAAGAAGCAGAAACTTGAAGGCCATGGGCTGGACAGTCAAGAGCATCGCTGCCGCCAATATGCGGATATGCACAGCTATGATGTTGAAGCTGTATTCCCCGATGATATTACCGGGGAAGGCGATTTCATGAAGCGCCCCGGCATGAAGGCATTACTCGCCTATCTGGATGCCAGACCCGATGAAAATTACGTTATTATCTTTGATGATTTGAAGCGCTTCTCACGCGACCGGGAATACCATTTTTTGCTGAGAACTGCGCTCGCTTCTCGCGGTGCCCAGTTGGAATGCCTGAATTTCCGGTTTGAAGATACGCCGGAAGGTGAATTCATTGAAACCATCTTCGCCGCCCAAGGCCAGCTTGAGCGCAAGCAGAACCAGCGGCAAGTGATCCAGAAAATGCGCGCCCGCATTGAAAATGGGTATTGGTGCTTTGCGCCTGTGCTGGGCTACACCTACGCCAAGGTGCCGGGCCACGGCAAGATGATCGTCAAGGACGAACCCAATGCCAGCATTGTCGCCGATGCCCTTGAGGGCTATGCACATGGTCGCTTCCAAAACCCGAATGAGGTGCGCCGCTTTCTAGAGACTTTCCCTTCCATCAGTCGCGGCAAATACGGCAACGTGCCACTGAACACCGTGATCGATATGCTGGACCGTGTGCTCTATACGGGTCATATCTCGGTACCTAAATGGAATATCCATTTCCACCCCGGCAAGCATGAACCGCTCATCAGCCTTGAGACATGGCACAAGATACAAGAACGCAGAAAAGGTACGGCCATTGCCCCGGCCCGGAAAGACACCAACGCGGACTTTCCGCTGCGGAACTTCATCCTCTGCGCAACCTGTGAAAAACCCATGACGGCAGCATGGAGCAAGGGCAAGAAGAATTATCACGCCTATTATTTCTGCCATCAGAAATCTTGCTCGGAGTTTCGCAAGTCCATCCGCCGCGATGATCTGGAAGGTGCATTTGAGGACCTTCTTCAAGAACTCCATCCGTCGCCAAAACTGCTAAGGCTGGCGAAAACCATGTTACGGGATATTTGGGAGACACGCCGCGCTGCGACACAAACGCGGCAAGGCAGCCTCAAGGCGGAGCTTTCTAAAATAGAAAAATCCATTGATCAGTTGATGGACCGGATTGTGGATGCGGACAATGACAAGCTGGTCAAAGCCTATGAAGAGCGCATTACCAGATTGGAAACCGAGAAAGCATTGATCACGGAGAAAACGGCAAATGCCAGCCGTCCGGCAGCAAATTTTGAGACAGCTTTTCGAACCGCGTTCGAACTCCTCTCAAACCCTTGGAAATTGTGGGAGTCTGGGCTATTATCCCAGCGTCGAATGCTGCTCAGATTGGTGTTTCCAACCCCTGTTGCATATGACCGAGAAGCGGGCATACGAACACCCGAAATAGCGCAGCCTTTCAGGGTTTTGCGGGCATTTTGCACCCCTAGGTGCGGTGTGGTGGGCCCGGAGGGACTCGAACCCCCGACCAAGCCGTTATGAGCGGCCGGCTCTAACCAACTGAGCTACAGGCCCCAACCACGCTGGCTTAGGTAGCAAACTCTTTCCCCGATGGGTAGTGAAAAATGATGCGCCTTCTTAAAGCGCGTCAATCTCTTCCCGAAGGCGCTCCGGCCGGTCGGTCACGATGCGCTCCAGTGTCTGCACGCGGTTGCGCAAATCCTTGAGTTCGGCTGCCGCTTCGTCGCTCATGCCGCCATGCTTGGCCTTGAGCGTTTCGTGCCGCATTTTCATCCAAACCAGGAATGACACGAAGACAAACGTCCCGAAGACGATTGTCAGGATAAATTCTGTGGCTTCCATTCTACTCCCCCTGCGGATTGCCGTCTTGGCCGGCCCTTTCAAAGACTAGAGCGCGTCGATCTCGCTCTTGAGCCGTTCGCTCTTGTCGGTGACGATGCGCTCCAGCACCTTCACGCGCTCCTCAAGGTCTGCGATCCGCTTGGCTGTCGCGCCGTCGGCCTTGTCCTGCCGGGACCTCAGTTTTTCCTGCTGCAGTTTTGCCCAGTGCTTGAACGAAGCTGTCGCCATTACGGCCAGCACAATCAACACCACCATCGAATATTGGTTCATTCCCCACTCCTCGCATCGGTCTCATTATCGCCGGGGCAGGCCCGCCCCGAAGCCTTTATATCTTCCGATATAAGAAGCGCGAAGAGGGTTTGCAATGCGCGCAGCCACATTCTAGGGTTCGCACAGAAAAGAATCCCTGACCGACCGGAGGAACAGTATGTCATTGTTGACGCGCACCCCAATCGCAAAAAAATCCGCGCTGAAGCCCCTGATTACAGCAGGCCTGATGGCTTGCGCCCTGGGTGGCGCCCTGCCCGCAACCGCCGCCGATGCGCCCTGCCCCCAGGGCACGTGTGACAGCGCCTGGAAAGCGGCCACGAAGGACGACAAGGCCAAGGCCGACGCATTCGGCGAGACCTACAAGGCGTTCCTGGGCGGCGCGCGCACCGAACTTCAGACCGTGGCTGCGATCCGCGCCGAGGCCGTGCGAAACGGGTTCAAGGAATGGAAGGTGGGCACGCGCGTGCGCCCAGGGGCGAAATATTTCCACATCAACCGCGACCGCGCCATGGCGCTGATCATTGGCGGCAAGGCCCCCATCAGCGACGGGCTCAGGATTGTCGCCAGCCACATCGACAGCCCGCGGCTTGAACTGAAGGGCCGCCCTGTTGATGGGGCCCAGGGCTTCGCCCTTTTCCAGACCAACTATCACGGCGGCATCAAGACTTACCAGTGGACCAACATCCCGCTGGCGCTTGTGGGCCGGGTGGATACCAAGGCCGGCAAGACGGTGGAAATATCCATTGGCCTGAAGGCGGACGACCCGATCCTGATGGTGCCTGACCTGTCGCCGCACACCGCGCGCGACCAGATGAAGAAAAGTGCCCAGGACGTGGTGGCGCACGAAGACCTGGACCCGATCGTGGCGCACGGCCCGCACGGCGAGGACGGCAAGTTCAGCGCCAGCGAATGGGTGTTCCGCTTCCTGAAGGCGAATTACGATATTGAGGCCGCTGATCTCGTGTCTGCGGAACTGTCGCTGGTGCCCGCCATGAGGCCCCGCGACATGGGGCTGGACCGCCGCATGATCGCCGCCTACGGCCAGGACGACCGGCTGGCGGCCTTTGCTTCCATGATGGCCGCGTTTGAGGCCAAGGCCCTGCCGCACACCACCATCATCCAGTTCGCCGACAATGAGGAAAGCGGCAATGTGAACGTCTCTGGCGCCTCTTCCACTTACCTGCCGGACCTTATCAGCGAGCTTGTCTATGCGGAATTGGGCGCAGACTACCGCCAGCCCCTGTTCACCCGCACGCTGAGGGCGTCAAAGGCGCTGTCAATCGACGTCAACCCCGGCGTCAACCCCATGAGCCCAAGCGCCTGGGAGCTCACGAACGCGCCACGCCTCGGCTTTGGCGTCAACATCAAGCTCTATGGTCGCGGCTTCGACGCCAACAGCGAATTCATCGCCTGGACCCGTGCCGCCCTTGATGAGGCCAAGGTTGCCTGGCAAACCACCACCTACAAGGTGGGGCGCGCGGGCGGCGGCACGCTGGGGCGCGAACTGGCCAAGCTGAATATCGACACAATCGACTTTGGCGTGCCTGTGCTGTCGATCCACACACCGGTCGCAATATCGGATAAAATGGACCTGCTGGCGCTCAAGAACGCCATCGCCGCTTTCATCGGCCACAACGACTAAGTCCTGCAGCGGTCCCGGTGGGCACAGCCTGCCGGGACGGCCAACCGCGACAATTTTAACCATTCCTTCATATTTACCCCGATTTGTGCCATAATGCGCCCAGGTAGAATACCGACTGGCGGAGGGGTCCGCCGGTAAACCTATGGGTGCTGAAAATGGTAAACTCGATCAATACGAACGCCAGCAGCTTGCTGGGCGTGCGTAATCTGCAGCGAACGAATTCGCTCCAGGCTAAAACGCAAAATGAAATTTCCACTGGCAAGAAAGTTGACAGTGTGAAAGATAACGCAGCGATCCTGTCGATCGCGCAACTCCTGAAAGCCGATGTCGCGGGTCTCAACAGCGTCAAGGGTTCCCTCGACAGGGCGATCTCCACGACCGATGTGGCCCTGGCCGCAGGTGACGGCGTGTCAGACCTTCTCCTGCAGCTGAAGGAAAAGGCCGTGACTGCCTCTGATCCGGGCCTTGATGACGTCAGTCGCCAGGCGCTGAATGAGGAATTCGGCGCGCTCCGCGACCAGATCACCTCCATCGTCGACAATGCCGAATTCAACGGCACCAATGCCGTCAAGTCCGGGGGCGACAACATCGTTGCTGTCACCGGCGCAAGCGGCGAAGGCGCGATCCAGATCGACGCACAGGACCTGTCGCTGGGTGGGCCGAACGTCACCCTTGGCGCCAGCCAGGGTATTGGGTCCGTTGCTGACGCACAGGCTGCGGTATCGGCGATTGACGATTCCCTCAGCAATCTCTCCAGCTCGCTATCGAAGCTGGGTGCGGGCGCGAGCCAGCTACAGGAAACCAAGGACTTCACGGAAGCGCTTTCTAACGCCACCGAAGAGGGCATCGGCAACCTTGTGGACGCCGACCTGGGCGCAACCAGCGCGGCGTTTGAAGCCAACCAGGTGAAACAAGCCCTGGGCATCCAGGCGCTGTCGATCTCGAACCAGGCGCCGGCGGCGATCCTGTCGCTGTTCAGGTAGGCGGTTATCCAGATTTTAATGAAGACGGCCGGTGCATGCGCCCGGCCGTTTTTCTTTAGGGTCGGCCCGCTTGGACTGCCGCCTCACCCCGCGGGCGCACCATCATGCGCCAGCGTTTGAAGTCCATGGCCACCGTATCCGCCTGCAACAGAACATCCATCCCGAGGATCATGGCGGGTGCGCGCGACGCCCCAAAGGTGGCAAAGATCGGCAGATGGGCAGACACCAGCCGCTGGCCTGGCAATTGCCACGTGCCGACAGCCAGCCCCGGCACCTCGATCACGCTGGCGGCCATCGCCCGGCCCGAAGCCGACACGCTGGCGCCTCCTTCCGTGATGGCGCCAGGGAGGGCCTTTTCCAGCGCTTCGAGCGCGGGGCGGTTCAGCACTGTCTTGCCCGAGCCCGTGTCGACAAGCGCGTGGATCTCGACCCCTTCAATGACCACAGTCACCGCGAGCGAACCATAGCCCACGGCGCGCGCCTTCAGGTCCAGCCAACCGCTTTCGCGCCTGAGGTTGCGGTCGTCCTCAAGCCGCGCGCCCGTTTGGTCCAGAATCATCTGGTGGCCACGCAACAGGTCGATCCCCAGAATGCCTGAGATGCCCTCAACGCTTGGGTCGGGCATGGCCACGGTTTCCTTGACGCTCAGTGTCTTGCCAAGCGCCTCGAACTCACCAATACGGTAAAGCTGCATCTCGCGTGCGCCCGTGGCCGTCATCACCCGACGGGACTTGAACGGCACCGCCTCAAGCTCAAGGAGGCTCACAAGCGTGCGGTACATCACCGTGCGGCTGGCGGCGGTATCCAGAAGGAAAGGGAAAGGCCCCTCGCCGCGCACGCGAACATCCACCAGCACCCGCCCCTGTTCGTCCTGCTGCAGCTTGGGGGCACGCGCCGGCGCGGCCATGTCTTCAGCCACCACAGCCCCAATCGGCTGCAGGACAAAGCCCATGAGCAGAAACAGAAAAGGCAGCCAAGCACGGCTGCCTTTCGAAGTTTTGGTTGGTCCAATCACAAAGACAGCCTCTAGGTGTCGAGGAAGCTTCTGAGCTGGCGCGAACGGCTTGGGTGCTTCAGTTTCCTGAGCGCCTTCGCCTCGATCTGACGGATCCGCTCCCGGGTTACCGAGAATTGCTGACCGACTTCTTCGAGCGTGTGATCGGTGTTCATACCGATACCGAAGCGCATCCGCAGCACGCGCTCTTCCCGCGGCGTCAGGCTTGCGAGCACGCGGGTCGTGGTCTCACGCAGGTTCGACTGGATCGCCGCATCCACAGGCAGGACGGCGTTCTTGTCTTCGATAAAGTCACCCAGGTGGCTGTCTTCCTCGTCACCGATTGGTGTTTCGAGGGAGATTGGCTCCTTGGCGATCTTCATCACCTTGCGCACTTTCTCAAGCGGCATCGAGAGGCGCTCTGCCAGTTCTTCCGGCGTGGCTTCGCGGCCGATTTCGTGCAGCATCTGGCGACCGGTGCGCACCAACTTGTTGATCGTCTCGATCATATGCACCGGAATACGGATGGTGCGCGCCTGGTCAGCGATCGAGCGGGTGATCGCCTGCCGGATCCACCATGTGGCGTAGGTCGAGAACTTGTAACCGCGGCGGTATTCGAACTTGTCCACCGCCTTCATCAGGCCAATGTTACCTTCCTGGATCAGATCCAGGAACTGCAGGCCACGGTTGGTGTATTTCTTGGCGATCGAGATCACCAGGCGGAGGTTGGCCTCCACCATTTCCTTCTTGGCGATGCGGGCTTCTTTCTCGCCCTTCTGCACCGTGCGCACGATGCGGCGGAACTCGTCCACATGCAGGCCCGTCCGGCCAACAACTTCACCCACCTGATCGCGGATATTGTTGATGGCAGAGCCTTCATTTTCAACAAACGCGGCCCAGCCCTTGCCCTTCAGCTTGCCAACGCGGTCGGCCCAGCCGTCTTCAAGTTCGTTGCCCTGGTATTCCTCCAGGAAGGCAGTGCGGGACACCTTGTGGCTTTCAGCCAAACGGAGCAGACGACCGGAAAGGCTCATCAGACGCTTGTTGAGGCCGTAAAGTTCGTCCACCAGTTCTTCAATACGCATGTTGTTGAACCGTACCGAGCTCACGAGCTCAATAAGGTCCTCACGCAGCTTCTTGAAGCGGCGTTCCTGCGCGGTCGACAGCGTGTCGCTTTGCACTGCTGCCGCGAGACGAGCGTCCTGCAACTTGGCGTATTTCTTGTAAGTCGATGTAATCAGACGGAATTTTTCGATCGTTTCCGGCTTCAGGTGCGCTTCCATGGCGGAAAGCGACATTGCCGCTTCCTCGTCATCGTCGTCGTCATCGTCATTATTGCTGGTAGCGTCATTGTTGCCTTCACCTTCAGTTGACTCCTCTTCATCCTTGGAATCGTCTTTGGTTTCAGCTTTGTCCGCCTTGTCGTCCTTATCGGTTGCCGCTTCGGCGCCCTCTTTCATCACGTCGCCGCCGTCCTCGTCTTCAAGGTCGGCGCTGTCTGGTTCCTTGCCCAGCGTGGCTTCAAGGTCGATGATGTCGCGAAGCAGCATCTCTTCGTTTTCAAGACGCTCGGCCCATTCGATGATCGCCCGGAACGTGAGCGGGCTCATGCACAGGCCTTCGATCATGGTGGCCCGACCGGCCTCGATCCGCTTTGCGATGGCGATTTCGCCTTCACGCGACAGCAATTCCACAGAACCCATCTCGCGCAGGTACATGCGCACAGGGTCGTCGGTGCGATCACTCGCTTCCTTCTTGTCTGTGGTCTTGAATTCTTCCTGTTCGGTTTCTTCGGACTCTTTGTCGTCGCCCTCAGATTCGTCCGGGTCGTCGCCGTCGGTCACGTTGATACCCATCTCAGACAGCATGGTCATGATGTCTTCGATTTTCTCGGATGACATTTCTTCGGTCGGCAAGGCGGCGTTGAGCTCATCATACGAGATGTAGCCACGCTCCTTGGCCTTTGCGATCATCTTCTTGACGGCGGCCTCGGTAGCATCGCCGATCGAACGCTCACTGCCTTCCTCGGAACCCGTTGCCTTATCGTCTTCCTGATTCGCCTTAGTTGCCATGTATTTTTTCTCCAGAACTGCGCGAATCGCAGTCTATACCATATTAATTGAAAGAAAACCTGCCTGATTCGAGCCGGTATCCTTCTTTGTCTGCTTCTTTTTCCTCGAGCGCCCGGAAAGCCTCCTGCGCCGCGATAAATCGGTCTTTATTTTCTTCCGTCATATTGGCTGCAAATTCCGCCTCAGCCTGCTCATACGCGTCTTTCGCCGCCGTAATGTGCTGGAATCGCGAGACAATATGCTCGAATCCGGTCAATGCATCCGACAGGGCCGCATCCGGCCAGGCGAACCAGTCATCGCGGAGCGCCCGTTCCGCGAGCAGCTTCTCCAGCATGACCATTTCCGGCCTGTCTTCCAGATGGGCAATCACTGCCTCGTGGTCAAGGGTCTCACCCAGAGCCGCCTTCTCTAATAACGCACCCCTGAAATCGTCAAGCCCTGTCGTGCCGAACTCAAGGCCTGCCACCAGTTCCTCATGCTTGATCAGGATTTCCGGATGATGCACCAGTGTCAGGATAATCAGCTTTTCCATCCGGTCCGTCACTGGCCGTGCCTTGTCTCCCTGCGCGAAGGAAGTGTGCTTCAGCCCCCCACCCTGCTGCCACGGCTGCATGCCGCCTGTGTTCTTCTTCTGGAACCGCTGGTTGCCGCCTCCAGGACCGCCCGCGCGGCGCGCACCCTGGCCGCCTTGCTTCTTGGCCGGGCGGAACAGCTCCCAAATCCGGTTCCGGAATTCGGTCTGGTAAAGCTTCTTGACGTTTTCATCTTCGATTTCGGAAAGGACACCGAAGATTTTTTTCTCAAGCCCCGCGCGTCGCTCTGGCGTATCCACGGGCACACCTTCCGTCAGGTTGCGCCACAGCACATTCACCAGCGGGTCGGCGCTGTCGATCAGTTTCTCGATTGCGCGCTTGCCCTCGCGCTGCACCAGGCTGTCTGGGTCATCGCCTTCCGGCATGAAAACAAAGCGCAGCGATTTGCCCGGCTTCAGCATCGGCAGCGCACGCTCCAGCGCCCTTGAGGCCGCGCGCAGGCCTGCGTTATCGCCGTCAAAACTTAGGATCGGCTCGTCTGCCATCTGCCACAGGTGGGAAATCTGTTCTTCCGTCAGCGCGGTGCCAAGGGGCGCCACGGCGTAATCAATGCCATATTGCGCAAGTGCTATGACATCCATATAGCCTTCAACCACCATCACCTGCCCGGCGTCATAGGATGCTGCGCGGGCATTGGCCCAGTTGTAAAGTGTCGCCCCCTTGTGGAACAGCGTGGTCTCGGGGCTGTTGAGGTACTTGGCCTTGGCGTCTTTACTAAGCGCCCTGCCACCGAAGGCGATCACCCGGCCCTGCCGGTCAGTGATCGGGAACATCAACCGGTCGCGGAACCGGTCATAACTGGCGCCGCCGCCTTCGGGCTTGATCAGCATGCCGGTCTCGATCAGCTGGTCTTCGCCAATGCCGCGCGCGATCATCGCATCCTTGAGGGCCGTGCGGGCGGCCGGTGCATATCCCATACCGAAACGCGTGAGCGTTTCATCCGTCAGGCCCCGGCCCTTGATATAGTCATAAGCCCCGCGGCCAACCTGCCCCTTAAGCTGCGTCATATACCATTTGGCAATGGTATCCATGGCCTCAGAGAGCGTGCCGCGCTTCTTGTCGCGTTCGATCTGCTGCGGGGTCTGGCGCGGCATTTCCATCCCCGCTTCGCCGGCCAGCACCTCAATGGCTTCCATGAACTCCATGCCCTGGGTGCCCATGACAAAGTCGATCACGCTGCCATGCGCGCCGCAGCCGAAGCAGTGATAGAAGCCTTTCTGGTCATTCACGGTGAAAGACGGCGTCTTTTCATTATGGAACGGGCACAGGCCCTGGTGCTCGCGCCCGTGGCGCACAAGCTTCACCGACCGCCCGACCACGTCGGACAGGGTAAACCTATGCTTCAGCTCATCCAGAAACTGCGGACTAAGCACTTTGACCACCCACTAGAAAATAAATACAGGAAGACAACCCTTCTAGCCTAACAGACCGGCTGAGAACAGAGGGAAATCGATCGGGAAATAGCGGGCCCTGCTTAAGCTAGATATTGCTGCAGATCGATTTCCATTTGCGCCATCTCATCCTCCAGCCAATGAACGAACAGCGCGACGTTTTCCGATGCCGGCTCGCCTGCCGTGACCGCATGAAAACAGAAGCCGTTGCTGGAGGGTTTGCCCCGCACGCACCTGAGCCTGCCGTCAATCAGTGCCTGCGCTGCTGTTGCGAGTGGCGCCATGCCGATGCCCGCGCCCACAATCGCGGCCTGCACCAGAAGGCCTGAGTGGCTGTAGGTTTTGCCGTAATCCGGGTCCCGAAGCTCGACACCATTGTGCTCCAGCCAGTCATTCCAATAGCTACGGTCCTCGTATCCGATCAGCGGAAAGTCCGTCAGGTCACCCACAGTAATCTCCCGCCCGTCTGCCAGGCTGGGCGCATAGACGGGCATGTATTTCTCCACCCGCATGGGCTTGACGCCAGATGGCAGTTTGCCAAGCCAGCCGCCGCGAATGGCCAGGTCATACCCTTCCGCCGCCACATCAACCTGGTGATCGTCTGCGTTCAGGCGGATATCGATTTCCGGGTGCGCCATGGAAAAACGCGGCAGGCGCGGGATCAGCCACTGGATGGCGAAGGAATGATAGGCCGACAGGCGGATTACATTGGGCTCATGCCGGCGCATCAGCGTGGTGACCTTCTCGTCAATGCCCTCAAGCGCCTGCTTGACCGCCTTCGCCAGCGCCCGACCGGCGGACGTGAGCTCAATCTCCCGTGGCTTGCGAACAAACAGGGCGAACCCGAGCTGTTCCTCAAGGCCCTTTACCTGCTGGCTGACAGCAGATTGGGTCCGCCCCAGCTCCTTGGCCGCAAGGGTCAGGCTGCCGTGGCGGGCCGCTGCGTCAAACGCCAGAATGCCAGACAGGGACTGCAGCTTGTAGCGCATCGCATTTCCTTAATATTTCTAAGCCAAAGCCTTAAAACTACGAAATTGAAATACAGCCAGAAATCAACAATATCAACAACAATAAGAAAACGGAGTCACGATATGCCTAAGAAAATCAAACCTAACGAAACCCATAAGGTCAGCTTTTTCTCGAAATTGGCGACCCTCCTGGCACCCATCGACGAAAAGATACTGCACACAGCCCGCACCCTGCCCGAGGACACGACAGAAAAGGCCGGCGCTCCCCGCCCCGTCAAACGGCGCACAATGGAAATCCGGCCAATGCAGGTCATCAAGATCTAGCACACGGACCAGGCAGCAACCCTCTCCCCCTTGTGTTGCCCGGCCCCCATTACCCCACCGGGTGTGACACCGCCCGGTCAACTGAAAAGGGCGGCTGCCAACGTGGCGCCGCCCTTCTCCTTGTCATACCCAGCTTGTCATACGCAGCTCAGCGTTGCCTGACTGGCATCAGGCTTCTGACAACCTTCGCTCCGGCGCTTCAAGCGCTGCATACCACGCCAAGGCAGGCTCGATCACATATTGGTATTGGTCAAGAACCGCCGTGTTGGCGTCAGACATCTTCCCCGCATCAAACATGACACCCTGGCTTTTCGCACAATATCGGTAAACAGAGGCAACATTCGCCTCAATATCAGCCGATGTCAGGCCAAGACCAAACGTCTCACTGACAAGCGCCACACTCGCCTCAGGGGACTTGGTTACCTGCTGGAAATCTACCCTGCAGGCATCCACCCCGGGCACTTCAGCCAGCAGTGCATCAAATGCCTCGCGCTGAATATGGTGAGCCACCAGGATCAGCCGCGCCACATTGAGGAACGGCCCCTGGCTTTGATCGACTGCGCTGCTGACAAGGGTGTCGTAGCCAGGCATTGCCTTTTGCAACTCAACCACCAGACGACAAACATAATCAATACGCTCGCGACCGCCCCTTAAAACCGCCACCAAAAAGTCCCGGGGATCGATCGTGACAAGCACCACGCGCGGATCAACCCTCCTGCGGACAAGATCAGGCAGGTAGCCATTCACCCAATTTGACGGCTTGATAAAACAGCGTTCCTCGCCAGCCCAGGGCTGAAAAAACTGGTCCAGCACGATGTCCCGCACCTTGTAAAACCAGCCTTCCCCCTGCTGCGCCCGCACGCCCTGCACCAACGAAGAGACAAGATCGATCAGCGCCTGTGGCTCTTTGTAAGCCATTGCTTTGCCAGCGACATCACAGGCGCGCGCCAAAAGCGTGGAGCCGCAAAATGACATATGAAACATAAAGCAACTGGGCCCAGCAGACTGGTTGCGCCCCTCAGCCCAGCTTTCGGCATCCGAAAGAGGTATGGAATAGCCGGCCCCGGGCCTGTTCAACGCCTGACTTCTGTCCACAAAAGCCTCCGCCGACAAGACATCACGCTCAGCCGGAACAAACGACAAGGCATGACCAACCATATCAAGACCAGTCAGGAAATAGCTCGGGTTTTGCAGCAGCGTCTCAACAGACGGCCGCCCCCCATCAATCATATTCATGAGATTGCTTTCACAATAGCTTAAGAAGACGCTCGCATCGCCAGAAACCTGCTCCGCCGGGCGGGCAGGAGGCGAACATGAACGAAACCGATCACACAGACACGGCGCGCGCGGCGCGTGTCAGCGCATGGCTATCCGGATGCGGCACAGAAATGGCACCACGCAGGACCTGAGCTACTGTGAAAACTTGATCGACTATCGGGAAACTTGGATTTCTTGGTCATATATTCCTCACTGTTTTATGGCGTCAGCTTTTGCTGATCTTGGTTCGGTGCCCATTCACGCTATTGCTATATGTGTCCGGGTCTATAACTTTAGTTATTTTATAACATTTGACCCAAGGCTTCAATAAGCTATTAGTTTAGCTCCCCTTCCAGGGAAACAGCCTAAGAACAAAAAAGGCGCCTGCGGCCTGCCGCAAGCGCCCGAAACAGTCGAGGCAATGGCGCTGCTGTTAGCTCAGCATGCCCTTGATGGTGACGCTGGCCTTGGCGAAATCCATCTGGCCCGCGTATTTTTCCTTCAGCGCCGCCATGCAGCGGCCGATGTCCTTGAGGCCTTCAGCCCCCAAATCGGCAACCACGGCTTCACACGCCGCCTTGATCTCAGCGTCGGAGAGCTGCTTGGGCAGGAATTCCTCGATGATTTCAATCTCGGCTTTTTCCTGCTCCGCCAGTTCGCACCGTCCGCCTTCTTCATAGGCCTTGATGCTGTCCCGGCGCTGTTTGACCATTTTCGACAGAATATCGGTGATCATGGCGTCGTCATCACGGTCGCCACCATCTGTTGTCCGAAGTTCGATGTCTTTTTCTTTGATCGCAGCCAGAATCAGGCGCACGGTAGAGAGCTGACGCGTTTCTTTCGCGCGCATCGCCGCCTTCATTGACTGATTGAGTTCGTCCCGCAACATAAAAAACCACCCTGACTTTACGAGTCGTAAGCGCCCATCATATCGTATTGCCTACCCGCTGGCAAATCGGAAACGCTTCGTAACCCATTGATTTTATTAGATATTTTTTTAAATTCTTTACTTGACCCCACGGGCCCTTTTGCTTATTGTCCCGTCAATTTGGCCGCCGCCCACCTGAGCGCTCAGCGCGCTCTTTTACCGGCTAATCCCTTGATGCGCAAGGGAACATGTGTGAAACCATAGGCAGGAGGAACCCGCCCCCATGACCGACTCCACACTCCCCACCCAGCGACCCGCTGAGGATATCACCGCCGCTCTGGTTCTTGCAGATGGCACTGTTTTTTGGGGATATGGATTTGGAAGGGACGGCGACGCGGTTGGTGAAGTGTGCTTCAACACATCCATGACCGGCTACCAGGAAATCCTGACAGACCCCTCCTACGCCGGCCAGATCATCACCTTCACCTTCCCGCACATAGGCAACGTGGGCACCAATATAGAAGACATGGAACGCGACACTGCGGCCTCTCGTGGCCTTGTGATCCGCGAAGACATCACCGAGCCCGCCAACTTCCGCGCGCTGAAGCACCTCAGCGACTGGTGCGCAGAGATGGGCCTGGTGGGCATCAGCGGCATCGACACAAGGAAGCTGACCCGCCACATCCGGCAGCACGGCGCCCCAAACGGCGTGATTGCCTATAATAAAGACGGCAAGTTCGACATCCCGGCGCTTTTGAAACAGGCGCAGGACTGGCCCGGCCTTGAAGGCATGGACCTGGCCAAGGACGTCAGTTGCAAGGAAAACCGCGAATGGACCGGCGCACGCTGGACCATCGCAGACGGCTACGCCGAACTGACTGACCCGAAAGCCCACGTTGTGGCCGTGGATTACGGCGCCAAGGACAATATCCTGCGCTGCCTGACCGCCACCGGCGCACGGGTGACCGTGGTGCCCGCCACCGCAAGCTTCGACGAGATCATGGCGCTGAACCCGGATGGGATTTTCCTCTCGAACGGCCCGGGTGACCCGGCGGCGACGGGCGAATACGCCCTGCCAGTGATCCACAAGCTGATTGAAACAGGCCTGCCAATCTTCGGCATCTGCCTCGGTCACCAGCTGCTGGCGCTGGCCTTCGGCGGCAAGACCTACAAGATGCACCAGGGCCACCGGGGCGCGAACCACCCGGTTCAGGACCTGCGCTCAGGCAAGGTTGAGATCACCAGCATGAACCACGGCTTCTCGGTCGATGGCGACAGCCTGCCTTTGAATGTGAAAATCAGCCACATCAGCCTTTTCGACCGCACGGTGTGCGGCATTGAGGCAACGGACAAGCCGATCTTTTCGGTGCAGCAGCACCCGGAAGCATCGCCCGGCCCGCAGGACAGCTTCTACCTGTTCGAACAATTCATGGACATGATCCAAAAACACAAAAACGCCGCGTAAGCCAAGGGACCAGACAATGCCAAAAAGAACCGACATCAAAAGCATTCTGATTATCGGCGCGGGCCCCATCATCATCGGGCAGGCGTGTGAATTTGACTATTCCGGCACCCAGGCCTGCAAGGCGCTGCGGGAAGAAGGCTACCGGGTGATCCTGGTGAATTCGAACCCGGCCACCATCATGACCGACCCAGAGGTTGCCGACGCAACCTACGTGGAGCCGATCACGCCAGAGGTTGTTGCCAAGATCATTGAAAAAGAGCGCCCCGACGCGTTGCTGCCCACCATGGGCGGGCAAACCGGCCTCAACACCGGCCTCGCGCTGGCGCAGGACGGCACGCTTGAGAAATACGGCGTGCAGCTGATCGGCGCCTCCGAGGACGCAATCGACAAAGCGGAAGACCGCAGCCGCTTCAACAAGGCGATGGAAAAGATCGGCCTTGAGGTTTGCCGCGGCCGCACGGCCCACAGCTATGAAGAAGCCATCGCGGTGATGGAAGAGATCACCGGCCTGCCGGCAATCATTCGCCCCAGCTTCACCATGGGCGGCACCGGTGGCGGCGTGGCCTATAACAAGGAAGAGTTCGAAGCCATCGTGCGCGCGGGCCTTGACGCATCCCCCACCAATGAAGTGCTGGTGGAAGAAAGCATCCTGGGCTGGAAAGAATATGAGATGGAGGTCGTTCGCGACAAGAACGACAACTGCATCATTGTCTGCTCCATTGAAAACGTGGACCCGATGGGCGTGCACACCGGCGACAGCATCACCATCGCCCCGGCACTGACGCTGACGGACAAAGAATATCAAGTGATGCGGAATGCGTCGCTCGCGGTGCTGCGTGAGATTGGCGTCGAAACCGGCGGCTCGAACGTACAGTTCGCTGTGAACCCGGAAACCGGTCGCCTGATCGTGATTGAAATGAACCCGCGCGTGAGCCGCTCGTCCGCACTGGCGTCCAAAGCCACCGGCTTCCCGATCGCCAAGATCGCTGCGAAACTCGCGGTTGGCTACACGCTTGATGAGCTGGATAACGACATCACGGGCGTGACGCCTGCGTCGTTCGAACCCACGATCGACTATGTGGTCACCAAGGTGCCGCGCTTCACCTTCGAGAAATTCGCGGGCACCAAACAGGTGCTGTCGACCGCCATGAAATCTGTGGGCGAAGTGATGGCTGTCGGCCGGAACTTCACCGAAAGCCTGCAGAAAGCCATGCGCTCCATGGAAACGGGCCTCACTGGTCTTGATGAAGTCAAGTTTGACGATTATGTGCCTGGCTCAGGTGATTTCGCGCCGATCGTGCGCGACCTGGCGGTTGCCAAGCCTGACCGCCTGCTGCGCATCGTGCAGGCCATCCGCGAAGGCATGACGCTGGAGGAAATTCACAGCATCACCCACTATGAGCCATGGTTCCTGCGCCAGTTCGAAATGCTGGTGGAAATGGAAAAACGCGTGGCTGAGCACGGCCTGCCCGCTGACGCGCGGGAGCTGCGCAAACTGAAAATGCACGGCTTCTCCGATGCCCGCATCGGCAAGCTGGCCGGCGTGCCGGAAGCTGCCGTGATGAAAGCGCGCCTGGATAGGGACGTGCGCCCAAGCTACAAGCGCATCGACACCTGCGCCGCCGAGTTTGAGGCCAAGACGCCTTACATGTACTCAACCTACGAGACCTTCGCGGCGGGCGAGAGGCCTGAGTGCGAAGCCAACCCGACCGACCGCGAGAAAATCGTGATTCTGGGCGGCGGGCCGAACCGCATTGGCCAGGGTATCGAGTTCGATTACTGCTGCTGTCACGCCTGCTTCTCGCTCTCTGACGCGGGCTATGAGACCATCATGATCAACTGCAACCCAGAGACCGTGTCGACCGACTATGACACCTCGGACCGCCTGTACTTCGAGCCGCTGACCGCCGAAGACGTGATTGAGATCATCCGCAAGGAACAGGAAAGCGGCACCGTCAAAGGCGTGATCGTGCAGTTTGGTGGCCAGACGCCGCTCAAGCTTGCGCACGCGCTTGAAGCTGCCGGTATCCCGATCCTGGGCACCAGCCCCGACGCCATTGACCTGGCGGAAGACCGCGAACGCTTCCAGGAACTGGTTGAAAAGCTGGGCCTGAAGCAGCCACAGAACGGCCTGGCCCGCAGCCATGAAGAAGCCGTCAAGGTGGCCGACCGCGTTGGCTACCCTGTGCTGATCCGCCCAAGCTATGTGCTCGGTGGCCGCGCCATGGAAATCGTCTATGACCAGGAAGGTCTGGACCGTTACATCGCCGAAGCTGTGCATGTCTCCGGCGACAGCCCTGTGCTGATCGACGGCTTCCTCAAGGACGCCATTGAGGTGGACGTAGACGCGCTTTCGGACGGCACCAACATCCATATCGCCGGCATCATGGAACACATTGAGGAAGCGGGCATCCACTCTGGCGACAGCGCCTGCTCGTTGCCGCCCTACAGCCTGCCTGTGGGCATCGTCAATGAAGTGAAGCGCCAGGCGCGCGAACTTGCGAAGGCGCTGAATGTGGTTGGCCTGATGAACGTGCAGTTCGCAGTCAAGGACGGCGATGTGTACCTGATCGAAGTCAACCCGCGCGCCAGCCGCACAGTACCGTTCGTTGCCAAGGCCGTGGGCTACCCTGTGGCCGCCATCGCCGCGCAAGTGATGGCAGGCGCAAGCCTGACAGACTTCGACCTCAAGGACCCGATTACCGACCATGTGGCGGTGAAGGAAGTGGTGATCCCTTGGGCGCGCTTCCCGGGCGTGGACGTGCTTCTGGGCCCTGAAATGAAATCCACGGGTGAAGTGATGGGCATTGCCGACAACTTCCCCATGGCCTTCTACAAGTCGCAGCTGGCGGCAGGCGTGAAACTGCCTGAAAAGGGCCAGGTGTTCGTATCGGTGAAAGACAGCGACAAATATGCGCTGGTACCGCTAGTGCGGGACCTCCTTGACATGGGGTATGAGGTGATCGCCACAGGTGGCACCGCCGACTACCTCAAGACCAACGGGCTTGAAGTGAAGCGCGTTTTCAAGGTAACCGAAGGCCAGCGCCCCCACGTGCTCGACATCATGAAAAACGGCGAAGTGCAGCTGATGTTCAACACCACCGAAGGCAAGCAGGCCATCAAGGACAGCTTTGAGCTTCGGAACACCGCGCTTCTGATGAAACTGCCTTACTATACCACGATGGCGGCGGCAGCCGCGTCGGTTCAGGCCCTGAAGGCCCTGAAGGTCACAACGCTGGATGTCAAACGCCTGCAGGATTTCGCAGCCTAAGCTCAGCCTCCGGCCCGGAACACGGGCTGGAAGCCGATCTGGCTTGATTTTTTGCGATTTTATGACTAAATGGAAATAAGTGCGCCGGCCCCAACGGGTCGGCGCTCCTGTTTTGTATAAGGCCGGTGACCAACTGGCCCCATAAATGAAATTGATAAACGGACGGGACACATGAACGAAAAAGTGCCCATGCTGCAAGCTGGTTACGACCGCCTGGCTGCTGAACTGAAGAATTTGAAGAGCGTAGAGCGCCCATCTGTTGTGGCCGCGATTGAAGAAGCGCGCGCCCATGGCGACCTCTCGGAGAACGCTGAATATCACGCTGCCAAAGAGCGCCAGGGCCATATCGAAGGCCGCATCATGGAGCTTGAAGGCAAGCTTTCCCGCGCCCAGGTGATCGACCCCACAACGCTGTCCGGCGACAAGGTTGTGTTTGGTGCCACGGTCACGCTGATCGATGAAGACGATGAAGAAGTGATCTACCAGATTGTCGGCGCCGACGAAGGCGACGTGAAGGCTGGCAAGATTTCCTACCAAAGCCCGATCGCGCGTGCCCTTATCGGCCGCAACGTGGGCGTCGAGGTGGAAGTCAAGACCCCGGGCGGCGAACGCTACTATGAGATTTCCAAGGTGGAATTCAAATAGGCCCAGCCCGCACAATCAGACAAACAAAAAGCCCGCTCAAGTCAGCGGGCTTTTTTATTGGCCTTGGAGGCCGTCTCTCGTCTTGCCTCAGGAAACTTCCGGCAGCGGCACACCCGGCGTATGCTTGCTGGTCCTGATCGTCAGCGACGTCTTCACGCTGGCCACATTGGGCGCGGGCGTCAGCTCCGATGTCAGGAAGTGCTGGAAGCCGGCCAGGTCATGGGCCACGATTTTCAGGATGAAATCGATCTCGCCATTGAGCATGAAACATTCACGCACCATCGGCCAGCCCTTGCACTGTTCTTCGAATTTCTGCAGGTCGGCCTCAGCCTGGCTATGCAGGCCCACCATGGCGAATACCGTCAGGCCATAGCCCAGGGCTTCCTGGTTCAGGTCCGCGTGATAGCCGCGGATATAGCCTTCTTCCTCGAGTGCGCGCACACGACGCAGGCACGGCGGGGCTGTAATCCCTACCCGTTCCGCAAGTTCCACGTTCGTAATACGACCTTCTGCCTGAAGGCACGACAGGATTTTGCGGTCGACCGCATCAAGTTTGACACGCCCCATACTTATACTCCTTGAATAACCCCCGGAACATCCCCCGAGGGATTGACCCGCATACTACAGAAGCGCGTTTTTAAAATAAAGTTCCAATTTCAAACAATTATATTTCTAATGTTAATCATCACTAGCATCATGATTCTTTTTGGGTAGTATAGGGACCAGGGTGATTCGGGAGCTATTTTCACCCCACTTAAAAACATAATTTCCTGGCTGGGACGGCCATGGCACCACGCGGCGAATGCTTCGTGATGCGTGACAGTTGAAGTGGGTTTCAAAGTGGGCAAAGTGTCGGCGTTCGACATGAATGCACTGGACAGTCGTATCAGGGAGTTGGTCGCTTACGCGCGTGAGCGTGACGGTGAGGACCGCACCACCCTTTTCCGATCGCTGGTGGACATGTTCCTCACAGGCAAGGCGCCTGTGAAGCAGCCGACCCGTGCCCAGCTTCTGGACGTGGTCGAAGCCCTGATCCCGCACGTTGAGCCCGACAGCCGTCGCACCGTTTCCGAAATCCTGGCCGGCCAGGCCAAACCGCCGATGGACCTTGTGCACCGCCTGGTGCGCGACCGCGCCAGCCTGATGGAAGATCTTCTGAAGAACGCGCCGTTCGATGAAGACGACATCATTGAGCTGATCGGCCAGACAGGCCGCGAGCATCACCAGATCCTGGCCACCCGCACCGATCTTTCCGCCAATGTGTGGATTGCGCTTGCCCGCGCGGCCCCAGCTGCGCCGCCGTTTGAAGGCCGCTCCACCCTCGCGCTGTGGCGCGACGATTTGGGCACACACCCCGAGGACGCAGACGATAGCGCAGCCATCGATGAAGACCTAGACGCCCGGCATCTTGAGGAAATCGAGCCTCGCCGCGTAGCAGTCGGCGGCGGCAGCGCTGCGGTCATGACAGCGAGCAGCACTGGCGACAGCGGAGGCTTTGCTGCAACCGTTACCCGGCTGCGCCCCGAAGGCTTCAGCGCCACCCAGGGGCTGGAGAAAAAGGCCGCCAGCCTCCGGATCCTGCGGACCGATGAAGACCTGATCGCCGAACGCATGAGCGACCGCACATCCGCGCCCGAGACCCGAATGGTCGGGACAACGGATCAGGGCGCCGATGGCGGCTCGCACCACCTAACCGGCACTGGCGTTTCGGTTGAAACCGCGTCCGAAACGGGCGCGCTTACGGAAACAGCACCGGACACCGGCGAGCCCAAGAAGCAGCGCTACCTGCGCGACCCCGGCCCAGGCGGCTGGGCATGGCGCAGCGACCGGGACGGCTTTATCACCCTGGTGTCGCCTTTTGCTGCCAAGATTTATGGTGGCGCGGGCCGCCTGATCGGCACCGCCATGCTGGACATGCTTGGCCTCAACACCAAGCTGGACCACCCGGTAAGCCGCGCCTTCCAGCGCCGCAGCACCATCCATGATGCGCCCATCAGCCTGCCGCAACTGGACACGCAGTTGCAACACTGGACCCTTGAAGCCGCACCCGTGTTTAACCCCACAAGCGGCATCTTCGAGGGCTTTGAGGGCATCCTGACACCGGTGAAGCCCGCCACCGAGACCAAAGACGCCGACACGCTGACCTATGACCAACCGCTGTTCCTTGACGAGGAGCATGACCACATCGATGCCCCGGCTGCAATGCCTGCGCGGCGCAAGCCTGCCCCCGTGCCAGCGTCTTTCGCTGACAGCCCAAGCGTGCTTCAGTCCGCCGTGGAAAACCGCGAAGCGGCCCTAGCGACCGAGCAACGCATGGCGGAAAGCATCGTCACCACTGACGAACCGGCAACTGAGGCACCAAAGCGGAACCCGATCGCCGACATGATCAACAGCACGGCCGCCGCCATGGTGCGCGAAGCTGTTTCTGATGCCTTGTCGCCCCTTTCGCCCCGCCAGGAGGCCGCCCGCTACAGCGAGGCTGAGGATACAGGGCGCACCACTGCCGCTGCCCCAGAGTCCTCTGCTCCGGAATCCAATGCGGAACAAAGCGCTGAACAGGAAGAAATTCTGGCGACATTGCAGCTTCTGGAAGAATCCCTGGCGCGGCTGGCGGAAGCTGGCGAAAAGGGCGCGACTGCACAGGTACGCCTGCAGTCAGAAATCGCAACGGCCTGTGCCCGCGCGCTCCGGTCACAGCTCAGGAAATAGCGGCAAGCCGCCCGTTCACTACGCCTTCCCCGGCAGTCATCACCCGTTCATCTGAAGGCGTTAAAATCAACTGGTCCTAAATTTTTTAGGTCTGGTTTGTAAGCTTTGACACCGTCATAAGACTGAACACTCAAATGGCACGCAAAACCGCGGCCCGAGCACGACAGAGACGACCGAGAGACTGCGAGGATATATTGATGACCTTTGATCTGACCCTTAAACGCACACTTGGTGCCCTTCTGGCACCCCTTGTGGTGCTGGCCCTTTTCACCGTTGCATCCGCCGCCAAAGCAGAAACTGCCCCAGAACCCGCGAATGTTCCCTTGTGGAAGCTTTCCGATGAAAACAGCGAAATCTGGCTGTTTGGCACCGTGCATATCATGAACCCGGCCATCCAGTGGCGGTCAGGCAAAATCAGCGCAGCCTTTGATGCCGCCGATACGCTGGTGACCGAAGCGCCTGCCGTGGACATCGAACCTGCAACCCAGATGAAACTGGTGCAAACATACGGCATCAACCTCACCGGCCCGTCCTTCATTGGCCAGCTGAGCCCGGAAGCCCGCGGCAATTTTGAAACCATTCTGACAGGCCTTGGCATGCCGACAGCGGCAGTAAACAATTTTGCACCCTACCGGCCATGGCTTGCTGGCATTTCCCTGCAGGCGCAGATGCTGCAGGCCCGTGGCGGCAACCCGGAAGCTGGCGTAGACAGCATCCTGTGGCGCGAAGCCAAGGCAAAAGGCAAGTCCCTTGCCTACCTCGAGACGCTGGACGAGCAGATGCAGGTCTTCGGCAACCTGAGCTTCGAAGACGAGCTGTTCTTCTTTGAAGAAAGCGTGCGCCAGATGGTGGAAGATCCTGACATGCTGGATGAGATCGTCGATCTCTGGCTCATGGGTGACATGGCAGAGCTGGGCGAGACAATGCAGGCCGCCATGGTGGGCCAGGAATCGCTGGCAGACGCGCTGCTTTTCAAACGCAACGCCAACTGGGCAGACCAGATCAAGGCCATGATGGACGGTGAAGGCAGGATCTTCATCGCAGTCGGCGCCGCCCACCTGGCGGGCCAGCAGTCAGTACAGCAGTTGCTGCAGGAAAAATACGGCCTGACCGCTGTTCGGCAATAGCGGCCCGTCAAGGCTGGACAAACGAAAAGGGCGGGCCCCGCTGGGTCCGCCCTTTTGTCGTTCTTGTCAGCGCGGCTTAACGGCTCGCGAGACGGATATGCTCAGGCAGTTCCGCCATCTCAGCGCTTGGACGCTGCCAAACCTGGTTGCTGCACAGGCTGCGCTTGCAGGAGGCAACCTTCAGCGTGCCGTCTGCCAAAAGTTCGATGCTGCCTTCACGCTTCTTGCCGGAAGCGGCGTCAATCACCTTGCCCTTGTTCCAGAAGTGGCCTTTGGAAAGGTTCGAACGGGATGGCTTCAGGCCGGAAAGCACAGCGGCTGCTTCAGGCGTGCCAGCGGAGCTCCAGACCACATCGCCGCACAGGCGGGATGAGCCTTCGTCACAAGCTTTGATCTCAACAACCTGTCCGTTGTCGCCCGTCAGCCAGTAGCCTTTTACCAGGTCTGCATCGGCGGCCGTTACGGCAGTGGTTGCCAGGCCAGTCAGGAGGGCAGCTGCGCCCAGGGTTTTTACAAAATTTTTCATCTCTTGGTCCTCGCGTTCTTTGGGAAGGATATGTCTGCGGCACCAGGCCGCTTTTGTGCGTCACCAACAAGAGAGCTCAACAAGCGCTCGGTTACATGGTGCTGCATATGGCGGGGGTGACCTTTTAATACCACCCCCAATAAACGCATAGCTGAACATTCATTCTTGTATGAGCTATGCATTTTCTTTGGCCTCCGTAACGGCAAGGGGGCTCCGGCGGCGTCCTGGATCACCCGTGACCCGGGCCAGGTAATCCGGGTGCTCGGTGCCCATAAGCCGGTCCCACCAGCTGAAATAAAGGCCGAAATTATAGTTGCCGTTGGCGTGATGCATGTCGTGGTGGGTGACCAGCGTCAGCCACCCCAGGATTGGGTGCACGGCCCAGCGACGCGGAAAGAGCTCATAGCCAGAATGGCCCATTGCGTTCCGGATGATCATATGACCAAGGAACAACCACATGGCCAGGCCGTGCATGGGAAGAAGGAGAAGCGCAAGCGGCACAAAGAGGGCGTGCACTGCTGCCTCGGGCATATCGAAACTGTAGGCCGCCCACGGGCTGGGGTTGAACGACCTGTGATGCAGCCAGTGGATATGCTTCATCATGCCGGGCATGTGCATCAGCCGGTGGGTCCAATAGAAATAGGCGTCATGGAGGACAATGATGGCAACAAGCGAAAAGGCGAAATAGCCCCAGCCATAGGCGTCAATATCGCCATATATTTCCATCCAGCCTGCCTCAAGCCCAAACTTGGTGGAAAGGCCGACCACGCCGAACACAAACACCGTAACAAGCGACGCACGAAATTCGCGAACCATCTGGCGCCTGCGCGGCGACTTGCCCCGGATTTTCCTGACTGCGAGCCACCGCCTGCCCAGCCATGTCACGAGGAAAACACCGCCCGCGCCAAAAAGGTAGCGGCCAAAATCGATCGCAATGATCATTCGACCCCAATCGATCAGTCCTTCGATCAGGCTTTGTGTTTCCGGGGTTAGGTCCACGGCCATGGGTTGCTCCTGCTGCTGTCGCTTTGGCCCGCACATGTCTTGCGGTTACCGATGCGCCATCAGTCGCAGCAAACGGTATTTTCCTCTTGCCGATTTTGAAATTGGCGAACGATTCAAGAAATCGGCAAGCTTTTAAAGCTATCGGCGAACCCGCGTGAGGGGCATTCCAACCTAGGCGGACGCAAGCGCCGCCCTTCGGAACTCTGTTGGTGTCTGGCCCGTTCGTTCCTTGAAGGCCCGGTTGAAGGGCCCGAGCGAGCCATACCCCAGGTCCATGGCGATGGTCAGCACCGGCAGATTGCGGTCCTCCACCGACGCCAGGCGTTCCTGCGCGGCGGCAATACGGTGATGGTTGAGAAAATCGGAAAAATTTCGGAACCCCATATGCTGGTTGATCAACCGCCTCAGGCGGTGTTCCGGCATCTGGGCCTTATCTGCAAGCTGGGCAATGTTGAGGCCAGGTTCCAGCAACACCTTATCCGCGATCAGCGTGTCAAGGGCCGCCAGGTCGGGGCGATCCTCACCAGTGGGCGCCGGCGCCCTTGTCCCCCGCCCAGCTGCGGAAAACAGGAACAGTTCGATCCCGTCCGGCCCCGACAGCCGCCACAATACAAACAGCGTTATGGCAAAAAATGTCGCCGACTGCGCCAGCGGCAGGTATGGCACCGGCTGGGCGGGATGCTCTAGGTACCAGACCTCCGCCAGATTGAGGCCAATCGACACAAGGATGACACAGGCAACAAAGATGCTGCGGAACTTCAGGCGGGCGGGCATCAGGTCGTCATCGCGGCCACGCCAGGTGACGTAAGCCAGATGGGCCTTGACCGCGAGCGCCATGGCCCAGGAGACAGCAAAGGTCGCCTCGAACAGGCTGGTGTACCCCCGCTGGTTCGCGAACAGGAACATATAACCAAGAACAAGCTTGATCCCCACCACGGCCCAGTGCCAGGGCTTCAGGTAAAAATGATCATCAAACTGCGACAGGCAAAACAGCCACACGGACACACCGCCCAGCACCCAGAAGGGAAACAGCACCAGATCAAGCGCCGTTTCGCCCAGCTGGAATGTCGACTTGAAGGACAACAGCGACGTGGACATGCAGACAAACATCGCAACTGCAAGCTTGCCGCGTATCTGGTGGCGCCAGTCGCGCAGCACCCAAATCGTCAGCCATATGAAAAGCCCGATGGTTCCAAACCGAAAAATCTCGTCCAGTAGCGCCATGCGCTGTCCTGTTCCCCGTTAAGTCCTGGGTCATTTAGGCACGGACGCACAACTTTGTCAGCCCGCAATTGCGAACCATGGGTCAGGCAAGCGCGCTGCGGCGAAATTCCGTTGGCGTTTGGCCCGTTCGTTCCTTGAAGGCCCGATTGAAGGGCCCGAGCGAGCCATAACCAAGGTCCATGGCGATGGTGAGCACCGGCAGATTGCGGTCCTCCACCGACGCCAGGCGTTCCTGCGCGGCGGCAATGCGGTGATGGTTGAGATAATCCGAAAAATTCCGATACCCCAGGTGCTGGTTAATGAGCCGCCTCAGCCGGTGTTCGGGCATGCCGGCCTTGTCCGCCATCCGGGCGATGGTCAGGCCCTGTTCCAGCACCACGCCTTCAGCCTCAAGCCGCATGATCATATCAAGGTCAAGCTGGTCAGCCCCGGCAGAGCGGCCATCGGCGGCAGTTTCATCGCCCTTGGCTGCGGGGCGGAAAAACAGGTCCGTGCTGTCGTGGGCGGAAATCCGCCAATTCAGGAACACAGCCACCGCCAGAAAAGCAGACGACTGCAGAAGCAGAAGATAGCTGGTGATACCCTTGTCGATCAGGAACACTTCAGCCACCATCACACCACCGGAAATCACAATCACCATGGCCACAAACACGCTGCGGAAGCTGCGGCGGTTTTCCACCAGGTCATCAGTGCGGCCCTGCCAGGCGGTATAGGTAAGATGCGCGAGGATGCCGATGATCACAACGCCGCCGGTCCATCCAATCAGGCCGCCGCCGAACGGAAACTCACCAGAGCGCCAGCGCAGGTAAACGCCTGCGCCGGTTATGAATTTGGCGGCACACACCGCCAGATGCATCCAGCCTATCCTGAATTTGTCGTCAAACTGCGACAGGCCAAACAGCCATGCCATGGCGGGTGTCATCACGGCCAGCGGGAACAGCACCAGGTCGGCGTCAACACCAAAGATTGTCAGCCCCGGCTTGGACGCCAGAAGATAAGCGGCGGAACACAGGGCGCTCAGGCCACCAACACGGCCCGCCAGCCGGTCGCAGAAGTCGCGGTGTATCACCACGGCGATCCAGATAAACATGCCAACCGCGTTATAACGCAGAAAATCGTCCAGAGTTTCCAATGGCCAGTTCCTCTCCCCCCGGCAAACCAGACTGCATATATAGGGAGGCGCTTTTTCAAATGCCAGCCCCCATGCGGCCCAGGCAATATCCTTGCATGCCTCCCACAAATCCGGTAAACGGATAAGGCTTTTATTCATAAAGATATAAATCGTATTTATCGATTACAGAAATCGAGAACGCACGGTTGCAATTGCCCCGCAGAAGCATAAAGTATGGCGCACCCGCGCGGGGCTGATTCCACGCCCCACCAGGCATGCTTCACCGCCCGCGCGCATGAGATTTGACAATTTTTCACCCATATTCAAGGAGGGGCACATGGCCGTTCTCGCAGGTAAACAAGCACCGGACTTCACTTCCGTCGCAGTCATGGAAGACGGTTCCATCAACGAAAACTTCAACCTGAAGGAATATCTGGGCGGCGACTATGGTCTGCTGTTCTTCTACCCACTGGATTTCACGTTCGTATGCCCATCTGAAATCCTGGCCTTCCACAACCGCATGAACAAGTTCAAGGAACTTGGCGTGAAGGTTGTGGCTTGCTCCATCGACAGCCAGTTCAGCCACGTTGCATGGCGCAACACGCCAACGAAAGAAGGCGGCCTGGGCCCGGTTGATTTCCCAATGGTTGCTGACGTGACCAAGCAGATCGCCCGCGACTATGACGTTCTGATCGAGGACGCTGGCATCGCGCTCCGCGGCACCTTCCTGATCGGTAAAGACGGCCTCGTGTGGCACCAGACTGTCAACAACCTGCCGCTTGGCCGTAACGTTGACGAATTCGTGCGTCTGGTTGAAGCGCTGCAGTTCCACGAAGAGCACGGCGAAGTTTGCCCTGCTGGCTGGAACAAAGGCGACGAAGGCATGAAAGCTGACGCCGCGGGCGTTGCTGCATACCTCGGCAAGCACGCTGACGAGCTTTAATCAAAAACTTCAGATGTTCGTCATTCGCCGACTTGATCGGCGAATCCAAAGACGGGAAGAACGGTTCCCAAATGGACTCACCGGTCAAGCCGGTGAGTGACGAGTAAAGAAGAAATAGCCCTGGCCATACCGGCCGGGGCTTTTCTTTTCCTCAGGCGTGCGCCGTGCGGGAATCCTTTGGCGCCTCAGCGCGGTCCGTCAGGCCATAATCCCGCACCACTTGGGCCACGCGCAGGCGGTAATCGCTGAATATCTCATGGCGGCCGCGCGCCTGCCCGGCCCTGTGGGCTTCAAGGGTGCGCCATGCCTGAACTGCAGTTTCATCGCGCCAGAAAGAAAGCGACAGAAATTTGCCCGGCACCTTCAGGCTTTCGAACCGCTCGACAGAGATAAAGCCATCGATGGTCTCCAGGAGCGGCGCGAGCGTGGCGGCCGTATCGAAATAGGCCGCCTCCTGCCCATCCTTGGGCTCAAGCTCAAAGATCACGGCGATCATGCTACCCGCTCCCGTGTGCTGAAAAACCGCAGCATCTCAGACCCGGCGGCGGCGCGCAGGAAGGTGCGTTCTTCACTGAGGATAAAGCGTTCGCGCTGCGCCATCTGGAAATTGGCCGCCCCGCCTTCGTCGTCACGCAAACGCGCACGGTAGGCCTCATAGGCCGCGAGGCTGTCGAAGCAGATCAGCCCCAGGGCGATATTGTCCGTGCCCTCATGGGGCATGAAATAGCCGATGAGGTCGCCACCACAGCGCGGGATGATCTCCGCCCAGTTTTTGGCGTAAGCTTCGAACTCCGCGCGCCCATAAGGGTCGAGCGTATATTTGATGCAGCACATGATGGTCATGGGTTCCTCCATACAAAGTTGATGCCTGTGGGCCTTTTAGCCGATTGCGGTGCAGGCTTGTTTCGATTAGGATCGAACTATGAAAGACGGACCAGACATCGCCCATATCGCCTCCCTCATTGGGGACCCGGCCCGCGCCAATATGCTGACGGCCCTGATGGGCGGCATGGCGCTGACGGCCACGGAACTGGCGGCAGAAGCGGGCGTGACCAAACAGACCGCCTCAAGCCACCTTGGGAAGCTGGAGGCAGGCGGGCTTTTGACAATCCGGAAGCAAGGTCGGCACCGCTATTACCAGCTGGCGGACACGGATGTGGCGCATCTTCTTGAAAGCCTGATGGGCGTGGCCATGCGCGCGGGGCATATACGCAACCGCCCCGGGCCCAAGGACCCGGCCATGCGGCACGCGCGGGTGTGTTATGACCATCTGGCGGGCGATATGGGTATCCGGCTTTACGAAAGCCTTTTGAAGCGTGGGCATCTGCATGAGGAAGCGGGCGAACCGGCGCTGACGACCGCGGGCCGCGATTTCGTCACCGGATTGGGCCTCCGCCTCGACGCCCTTGAAAGCAGCCGTCGCCCTATGTGCAAAGCCTGCCTCGACTGGAGCGAACGCCGCACCCACCTGGCTGGCAGCCTCGGTGCAGCACTTCTCGATCACATATACGAAAACGGTTGGGCCAAACGAAAGCCCGACAGCCGCGAGGTGGTGTTCACACCCACCGGCAAGCAGGCGTTTGAGCGGAGTTTTGGGTAAGCCCCTACTGTCGCGGGGTTGCCTTGATCTTGTATACCGGGGTCCAGCTTTCGCCGCCATCGAATGACTGTTCCATCACCCAGTTCCAGCCCGCTTCCGTGGGCGTGAAAAAGATGATGCGCCGGGGCGGGTCCTGTACCGGGCTGACAATATCCATCACGATATTGCCGTCGGTGCCCTGTTTGGCCCGGATATGCATAAAGCCGGGGGATCTGGTCGCCGTCCAGGCGATCTCCCACCGCTCGGCCGCAGGGTCGTAAATGCGCAGGTTGGTGCCCACGCGGCCCGCCGGCTTGCCGTCCGGGCCGTTCGGCATCCAGAAATCCTGCACTGCGATGCCGTTACCGACACAGGTGAAGTTCCAGCGCGCCCCATTGCCCGGCAGCCATGTTTTGCCATCATCTTTTGACAAGGACTGATCTGCGATATTCCAGTCGCCGACATAGCGGCCAAACTGGGCCACCGGCCCTTCCATGCAGCCCTTTGCATCTGCCATCAGCACGCTTTCAAGCGGCTCTTCGGCCACAGCAGGTTGCGCAGCACCAATAAGCGCCAACGCAGCAACACCAGATTTGATGCCAGATTCCATAAGTGTCTCGAACATATCTTCCTCCCTAACCTGGGCCCACGCTAACCGCCTCATATCACGCGGTCCAGCGCCCCACGACGGACGGTGCCCCGCGCGCGATTTGTTGAAAAAACGCTCTCCACCCTTGAAATTATATCGTGCGCGATTAAATAAGGTTCATGGCTAGTGACCCCACAGATGCGCCTGATGCGCCCGCGCTGTCGCTGCGGCTCGATGACCAGCTTTGTTTCGCGCTTTATTCGGCGACCAATGCGCTGAAGAAAATGTACCGCCCGATGCTTGACAGGCTCGGGCTTACCTACCCCCAGTATCTGGTGATGATGGTGCTCTGGGAACGGGACGGCATGACGGTATCCGAGATCGGCGACAAGCTGTTCCTGGATAGCGCCACCCTCACCCCGCTGCTGAAACGCCTTGAAGCGAATGGCATTCTTGAACGCAAGCGTGCCGCCGAGGACGAGCGTGTGGTGCGTGTAAGCCTGACGGCCAAGGGCAAAACACTGAAGGCTGACGCCGCCAGCGTGCCCGCTGAGGCGCTGGGCGCCAGCGGCTGCACGCCGGATGAACTTACCAGCTTGCGGGACACGCTTGTGCGCCTGCGTTCTGACCTGATGGCAAACGGCTGACGCCTCAGGTCTTTCCCCCGAACCGATGGTCCTTTTCACACAGGCCCCTTTCGGTTCATCTGTCAGCTATTTATATCGTGTACGATTTAATCGCGTATAATTTAGGAGACTATAATGAAACTCGACCAAACGCTTTATACCGCCCACGCCACCGCCACAGGCGGCCGCGCGGGCACCGCAAAGTCTGACGACGGCAGGCTTGATGTGACGCTGTCGACCCCCAAAGGCCTTGGCGGCGACAATGGCCCGGGCACCAACCCGGAGCAGCTTTTCGCCGCCGGTTATGCCGCCTGCTTCATCGGCGCGCTGAAGGCCGTGGCGGGCAAACAGGGCATCGCCCTGCCCGCTGACGTTTCCATTGGCGCAAGCGTCGGCATCGGCCCCATCCCCGCTGGCTTCGGCATTGAAGCCGCGCTTGAAGTGAGCGTGCCGGGCATGGACCGTGAGGCAGCAACAGCGCTTGTGAACGCCGCCCATCAGGTGTGCCCCTATTCGAACGCCACACGCGGCAATATTGAGGTTACGCTCACCGTGGCTGAATAGCCCCAGCATCCAGAAGCATCTGCTTCCAACGGGCCCCGCCATGCCGGGGCCCTTTTATTTTGCCGCGCGGCCCCCACGCCCTATCCTCACTTTGGGGAAGAAGGGGACATTCATGGCCAAACCATCACGGGCGATCAGATTCATCAGGAAAGCCGCCATCGCGCTCGCGATCATCGCGGGCGGGGTATACATCTGGCTGGCGCCACCGGCGCAGCATGACGAGACGCTGTTTTATGGCGGCGATATCGTCACGGTCACGGACGGCACGGCGAATGCGCTTCTGGTGCGCGGCGGGCGGATCGTGGCCGTGGGCGACTATGCCAGCGTGGCGGCAGAGGCCAGCGGCAGGGAAACCCGCGTCAACCTGAAGGGCGGCGCCCTGCTGCCGGGCCTGATCGAGCCCCACACCCACCCTGTGGCCACCGCCCAGTTCGGCGCCACGGTGGATGTGAGCGGCTTCACGCATCGTAGCCGCGCCAGCGTCATGGCGGCGCTTCGGGACGCCGCAGACGGCTTCAGCGCAAACGGCTGGATCATGGCCTTCGGCTGGGACCCGGTGATGGTGGATGACCTGACGGCCCCCACGCTAAATGAACTAGACGCCATCGCGCCAGAAAGGCCGCTGGTGATCCTGACGCAGATGATGCATGACGCTTACGCCAACACCGCCGCGCTGAAGGCCGCGGGCATCACGGCAGACACCCCCAACCCCATGGGCGGCGAATTCCTGAAGGACGAGAATGGCAAGCTTACGGGTGTGGTGCGGGAAGTATCCGCCATCAAGGCGCTGTTTGCGCAGGCTCCCAAACCGCCCGTGGGTGCGAATGACTTGCTCGTCAACCTGCAGCTGGGCGCCTATGCCCGCGCCGGCTTCACCACCATCGCCGCCGCCGGCCTTGTGGGGTCGGGCGATGATTTGCCGGGGCTGATGAAGCGCCTGACAGCCGACGAAAATGCGCCTGTGCAGGCCGTGACCTACGGCCTGCCGCACCAGATTCCGCCCGCGGGTGGGCCCGAAGACCCACACACGCCCGGCGCCATCATCGGCGTGAAGTTCTGGATGGATGGCTCACCCTACGCGGGCGGCGCGGCTTTCAATGAGCCTTATGAGACCACAGAATTGACCACCGAGCGCCTGCACCTTGAGCCAGGCCATATGGGCGCGCTCAATCATGAGCTTGAGACGTTCCGGCGTGTATTCGAGACCTACCATAGGCGCGGTTACCAGATTGCCGTGCATGTGCAGGGGGAGCGCGCGGTTGGCCGCGTGCTGGATGTAGTGGAAAGCGTGCTGGCAGAGTTCCCCCGCGCGGACCACCGCCACAGGCTTGAGCATAATGCGCTGATAGCAAGCGAGCAGCTCACGCGCGCAGCACGCCTTGGCATGACCACCAGCTTCTTTGTCGACCATGTGACCTTCTATGGCCACCGCCTGCCTGAGCTGGTGGGCGAGGCGCGAACCGCGCGCTATATGCCCACCCGCAGCGCCCTGGACGCGGGGCTGAGGATCAGCCTGCATTCAGACAATCCGGCGACACCCATCGGGCCGCTTAGGACCTTGAAGGCCGCCATCACCCGCCAGCCACGCCGGGGCGGCCCCAAGGTCGCGCCAGATCAGGCGCTCACGCCGATTGAAGCGCTCAGGGCCATGACCATCGATGCCGCCTGGCAGCTTGGCCTCGCCAAGGATCGCGGATCACTTGAAGTGGGCAAAGCCGCAGACCTTGTGCTGATGAGCGCCAACCCGCTCACGCTGGACGCCACTAAGCTTGAAGCCATTTCGGTGGAAGGGACCTGGATTGCAGGCCGACGTGTGGACGCGCGCAAGGCCACGCGCACCAACGCGGGCCTGATGTGGGATATGCTGATGGGGATGCTTTAGCGCTGCAGGTCCCACGCGGGTGGCGGCACAGGCACAGGCTTCGTCAGGTCAAAGACGATCTCGAACGACCGACCCGGGCGGCTCAGCCGGTAGCGGAAGGTGTTCTCTCCCACGCTCAAGCGCCAGACATTGGTGACGGATGCGTCGAGCCCGTTTTCCTTGAAGTTTTCAATAGAGGCATCATCTGCCGGGAAATCGAAGCTGGAGGCGCTGGCGATCATGCGCGTGCGGCCGCCATACTGGGTTACCCTGTCTTCGCTGCCATCCTCATGGCGGTGATCATGCTTAAGCTGCATGTGCCCGTCCGGAAGCTTAGTGATAACCCACACGCGCGAGCGGTCTGCCCCCACATGCAGCGGGATTTTGATTTCCGTGTCGGAACAGTCCCGGATATGCATTACCAGGCGGTTCTGCGCCCAGGTATCGCTGCCTGTGCTGTCTTCCACCACACGGCCCTCGAACGCCTTACCGCACAGATCCTTCAGGTCACTGAACAGATAATTCGCGCACGCATGTGCCACTGAAGTTACCGCCACTACCGCTGTGGCGGCCGCCAGGAAAAGTCGCATATCATCCCTCCATTTATGCCTAGCAGAGCATGATCTGGTCCTGATGTACAGTGGACTTGGCGGTGGACAATAGACAGCGCTGTCAAATTACGGCATAAGAGCGGAAACTTTTGGGGAGCCGCCATATGCTGATGCAAGACAACGACCGCCTGACCATCCAGAAAAGCCACCGCCTGGGCACAGACCTGACGATAGGCGCCCTGGCTTATGGCTGCTGGCGATTGGCAGGCACGGGCGTCGCTGAGGCGGCAACCAAGATCAGCACCGCGCTGGACGCTGGCATGACACTGATTGACACCGCAGACATCTACGGCGGCGCTGGCCCGGAAGGCTTTGGTGAAGCTGAGGCCTTGCTGGGCGATGTGCTGGCCGCAGACCAGAGCCTGAGAGGCCGTATGATCCTGGCCACCAAGGGCGGCATCGTGCGCGGCCTGCCTTACAAGTCCACAAAGGACTATCTGATCCGCGCGTGCGAAGCGTCGCTGAAGCGCCTCCAGACAGATGTGATTGACCTTTACCAGATCCACCGCCCTGACCTGCTGACCGGCCATGACGAGGTGGCCGACGCGCTGCTGGCGCTGCAATATCAAGGCAAGATACGGGAGATCGGCGTCTCCAACTATACCCCGGCCCAGAGCCGCGCGCTTGAAGCCCACCTGGGGTTCCCGCTTGTGAGCCAACAGCCGGAATTTTCCGCGCTTGAGATCAGCCCACTGTTTGACGGGGTGCTGGACCACGCGATGGCAACCGGCGCCCGCATCCTTGCCTGGTCCCCGCTTGCAGGCGGCGACCTGCTGCAGGACGCGGCAGGTGCGCCCGGGCGCGCCCGGGACGTGATCACGGTGCTGGACCGCCTGGCAGGTGCCTACGGCACCGACCGCACAGCCATCGCGCTGGCCTTCCTGATGGCCCACCCCGCGGGCGTGATCCCGATCATCGGCACCCAGACGCCTGCGCGCATCACTGCAGCCACCAAGGCATATGACGTGCCTCTCACACGGCGGGACTGGTATGACATTCTGGAAGCCAGCCGCGGCGCGCGGATGCCCTGAAGGAAAGACCCGTGCCCTGCCGGATTTCCAGATTGGCATTGCAGGACCACCCTCTTTCGCCCTAGGGTAAAGGGGAAGGAAGTCAGGGAAATTGTGTGACCATGTATAAGGCATTGAGTGCCGTTATCACGGGCCTGCTGATCTGCGCGGGCACCCAGCCCCTTGCGGCGGAAACTGCCCATATCCGGGAAATCTGGAGCATCAGCGAAGGCCTCTTTGAGCCCGAATCCGTCGCGGTGGACGAAGCCCGGAATTTCATCTATGCGTCAAACGTTGTCGGCTACGGCATCAACGGCAAAGGCTATATCAGCCGCATGTCCATGTCTGGCCGCATGGTGGACGCCAAATGGATCGAAGGGCTGAATGCCCCCACCGGGCTGGCGCTGATGGGCAGCAAGCTCTATCTGGCAGACGTGAACATGCTTAAGGTGCTGGATGTGGAGCGTGGCGAGATCATCGCTTCCTACGTGGCGCCAGACAGGGAACCCTGCCTCAATGACGTGGCGCTGGCGGACGACGGCACGGTTTTCGTGTCCGGTAGCTGTTCCAGCACCATCTACAAGCTCGACGGCGATAAGCTGACCCGTTTTATTGTGGACGCTGAAGCGCTTCGCTTCGTCAACGGCCTGTTTGTCGACGGCGAACTTCTGCTGTCCGGCGGCTGGCAGATCCGGCTGTGGAACCGCTTTTCGGGCGCCGCGCTGGCGGACGGCCCGGTCACGCGCCAGCCAGACGTGAAGGATATCGACGGCCTCGCCTGGGACGGCAGCGCCTTCCTGATGTCCATGGTGGACGACCCGCGCCTGTGGCGGCTGAAAGCGGACGGCATCGCCCAGCCGATCTCAGACCAGCCGTTCCACGCCGCAGACTTTTATTATGATGATGTCACCGGCCTGTTGATCATGCCCCGGAACCTGGGTGAGTATGACCACCGTATCACCGCCTATCGCCTGACTTTCGAGTAGGCATGAAAAAAGGGGCCGGCATGCAGCCCCTCCTTCCTCACTTTCCTATGCAGCCTCGGTGCGCTCTGCGGCCCGGCCAAACGCAGGTCGCGCCATGCAGCGGTCTGTGTAGGCGTGCAACACTTCGCTGTCCGGCATGCTGCCAAACAGCCTGAGGAAATAGCAGGTAGAGCCGATTAGCACATCGGCCGCGGTGAACTGATCACCCATGATCCATTCGCGCGCAGCAAGGCGGTTCTCAAGCAAGCTGATCATGGTGTCGAAATCCCCCCAGGCATGAACGAACTTCTTGGCCTCAAGCCCACTGAGCTTTTCAGCCAGGGCAGGCTCCATCACGCTACCCATGAACTGCATCCAGTAAAGGAAATCAGCCCGGTCCTGCCCGCCTTCGGTCACGTCCAAGGCGCTGTTCGGGAAGCGTTCCAGGAGATAGAGCGCAATGGCCGTCGAGTCAGACAAGGCCACATCACCGTCCAGAATGGCGGGGATTTTGCCCATGGGGCTGGCGCGGCTGAACGAGGCGCTGCGCGGCGCTTGAGCATCGCGGATATCAACCAGTTCTACAGTGAAATCGCAGCCCAGTTCTTCAAGAAGCCAGAGGCTGCGGATGGCCCGTGTGTTCGGGCACCAGAATAGTGTGATCATGATTTATCCCCCTCAATCGTGTGCGCAGAATCCTAGCAGGCAGCACGGTGGGGAACAAGCGGACAAGTTGTTCCCCGCATCATATTCTGCGGAATGCCTAAGCGCTTTTTCCTTTAGCGACCGGATTAGACTGCTTGCTGATTGTGGCAGGGGTCTGCCGAAAGCATAGCGCTTTTCCGCCGTTGGCACGCAGGCCAGTCTGCGGTAGGATTGGACAGTGTTTTCGGGCAAGGGGAGAAACCATCATGAAACGCTTCAGTCTGCAGATAGTTACCGGCATTTTCGCGATCATGGCGCTTCTACCGGCGGCCCGCGCAGCAGACCCGGCGCCTGAACTGGCCATGCTCAAGCCCTTCATTGGCACCTGGAAAACCGTCTCCGGCGCTGTCGATGGGTCCGAAGATTTTACAGACATATCCAAATGGGAATGGATCCTGAAGGGACAGGTGGTGCGCATCACACATAGCGTCAATGACGGCGCCTACGCGGGCGAAAGCCTGATCCACTGGGACGGCCAGCAGCAGAAGATCATCTACCGCTATGTCACCACCGCAGGCTTCTACACCGACGGGGAGATCACGGCGGCTGACGCAGGCGGCATTGACGTTCGTGAATATGTTCGCGGCGCGGCAAGCGGCCCAACAGAAACCCGTGCGCACTATGCGGTCACGGCAGACGGCCGCATCGAAGCGTGGTCCAAGTTTCTTGTGGACGGCAAATGGACGGAAGCGAATACCGTAACCTATGAGGCCGCGCCGGACGTTGAAGTGAAGCTACCCTGAGGGGATATTCAGGCTGAACCGCCACCTTTTGCCTCACGCGGCGTGATCGGGAACGACAACGTCACAGTGGTCCCAAGGTCCGGAATGCTGTCGATCTGCATTGCGCCGCCAAGAAGGTTCATGAAGCGGGCAACAAGCGGCAGCCCAAGGCCAAGACCCTTGCCCCTGCCCTTTTCCGCCACCCCCAGAAGGGACAGGGCGACCGGTATTTCACTGGCTTCCATACCGGGCCCCGTGTCCATGACCGTAAAGACGAAGTCGGACCCGGCTTTGCTGCCGCGCACGGTAACCACACCGTTCACGGGCGAGAATTTCACTGCGTTGGAGACAATCTTGATCAGCGCCTGACGCATCAGCCGCTGGTCAATTGTCATGATGGCGTGATCGCACTTCAGGTCGATCAGGATATGCTTTTCGTGCGCGACGGATTCGACGAAGGTCAGCACGTCATCGGCGATATGCTTGGGGTCTGTCGCATGGGGTGAGACTTCAAACCGTCCAGTCTCCAGGTCCGCCACGCTCAGCACATCTTCCATCAGCTTGGAAAGGTTGGCGCTGTTGCTGCGGATCAGCCGCAGATATTCCCGGCTTTCCTTGCCGCTTAGGCCGCCTGTCGACGGGTCGGTCAGTCTGTCGGTGAAGCTGACGATGGTTTTGAGCGGCGTCTGGATTTCGTTACTCAGGTTCGACAGGAAACTGTTCTTCAAGTCAAGCGCCGCTGCCGCCTCCCCCTGGGCCAGGTTCAGCATTTCGGCTCGCTCCTGAAGCTCCACATTGGCACGTTCCAGGCAATCGGCCAGGAAGGCTTTCTCGTCCTGCTCCTGCCGGTAGCGAACCGTGAAAAGGCCCAACAAGACAAACGTGAAGGCAAGGGCTGTGAAGGGCACGGTTTCAAAGGATGTGCGCGGCACCGGGATGTACAGGTAGGTATCAAGCGCAACACCCAAGGCAGCGACAACGCTGCCCCAAAGCGCCCACCTTGCACCGGGGCGCCCTTTGCCCTTGGCAACCCAGAATACACGGAGAATCTTGGCAAGCACCAGGAATGCGATCAGGAGATATGGATCGCGCATGCGAAACATCACGGGGAGCGGCGCCACCAGGGCAACACCAATGGCAAGCCCACACAGCGCCCAAAGTGCCAATACCAACATGCGGCTGCTTTCCTTGGGGTAAAGCTCGTTCACCAGCCAGTAGTAGGCCGGCGCAAGCGACAGCAGCCCGACATATTCCGCCCGCAAGGCCCATTCGAGGTTCAGTCCGGGCCAAAGTACCCAGATGTAATTGTCCACCAGCAGGGTTCTGATGGCCATCACGATCAGCATGCCGCCGCCGATATAATAGTAGCGACCTGTCGTGTGCCAGGCGGAGAGAAGCATGGTGATGAAACCAACAGCGAAGAAGAAGCCTGTAACGGTGAAGGATGCCGCCACCTGAACACCGTGCATCCCGGACAGGAGATCCTTGGGCCCGATTTTGGGTTCCCACAAGAAACCGGCTTTCGGGAAAATATGGTTCGACACCTGAACCACCAGATAGAAATCCGTGTCGTCAAAAGGCAGCTCAACATAAAAGAGCCGACCTGAAGCGCTCTCTTCGGCGTGGTCGCCGGGATGGCCGTTGCCGCCCAGGTCATAGACCTTGGCCCCGGCATCTTCCTGACCCTTCGGGACGACCGCGTAAAGACGGTAAACGCTGCGCTGTTTGCCGGTTTTCAGGCCATAGCGGCTGGCAGGTTCGGCCAGCGCGATCCGGCGAACATATGTCGCCGTCCCCATGCTGCCGTCCGGCCCGCTACCAAAATCACCTTCCCAGATATGCGGCAGGGATACTGGTGCGGCGTCCCTGTAGAAGGTTGCTGCGTCCTCAGGCGCCGGCAACTGCCCTGCGATTATCCGCCAGCCGTCCGCAAGGTCGGTCACTTCCATGCCCAGGCGCTCGCCTGCGGGGCTTTCAGCCCGTGCGCTTTCCTGGCCCACCGGCGGCATGCCAAGAAGCAGACATATCCCCAATATCGTTGCCAAAAAACGCATCAAAGCCGGTCCCACCATTTGCTCGCAAACAAGCTAGCTTGCTTCAAGGCTCAGTACCATAGGGATTTTTCATGACCGCATCCACCGATCCGGCGCACCGCGACAATTCCCCGCAGTGACTTGGCCCCCGGGAGCCCTTATCTGCCCCGCAACCGTTCATGAGTTGGAGAGATATCATGTCAGACACCGTTCAATATGCACCCCGCCCGCTGTGGTTCAAGGTGCTGTTCGCCCTCAGCCTTATCGGTCCGCTGGCAAAAGACGCCAAAATGGGCGGCGACACGGCTGTGGCCTTTTTCGCCCTCAACATCATCCTTTTGTGGGTGCTGGCTGGCTTCACCTTCGGCATCGCCGGCGTGCTTGCGGGCGCCTATGTGCTGCTGCCGGTCGTGTTCGCCTGGATCCTTGGGATCATGCTGTTCAGCGGGCAATAGCCGCCGGACAGCGCCGCATCAGCCACTGTTCGTTCTGGCCGATCAGTTTGATCGAAACAATCCATTGCGCGGGCGCATGTGCCGCCTTGGCAAAGGCGCATGGAGCCTCTATGTAAGGGACAAGATTTTTTGTTCGCTGGCGGTAGAGCCGCCGGCGCCTTAGTTTAGGGGACCTTTCATGGCTGAAACCAAACACACAAAAATGCTGATCATCGGGTCGGGCCCTGCCGGCTATACCGCCGCGATTTATGCCGCCCGTGCAAACGTCAGCCCAACCATCGTTACCGGCATGCAGGCCGGTGGCCAGTTGACCATCACCACCGATGTGGAAAACTACCCCGGTTTTGCCGACGCCGTGCAAGGCCCGGAGCTGATGGAAGCCATGCGCCAACAGGCCGAGAATGTCGGCACCGACATCATCTATGACCTGATCACCGAAGTGGACCTGAAGGCCACGCCAAAGCGTGCCGTGGGCGACAGCGGCACCATCTATACCGCGGACACGGTTGTAATTGCGACAGGTGCGCAAGCCAAATGGCTGGGCCTTGAGAGCGAGCAGAAGTTCAATGGCTACGGCGTATCTGCCTGCGCCACCTGCGACGGTTTCTTCTACCGCGGCAAGGAAGTTGTGGTGATCGGTGGCGGCAACACGGCCGTTGAAGAAGCGCTTTACCTGTCGAACATCTGCTCCAAGGTAACGCTTGTGCACCGCCGCGATGAGCTCCGCAGTGAAAAGATCCTGCAGGACCGCCTCTTTAAGGCCGCCAACGTTGACGTGGCGTGGGACAGCGTGCTTGACGAAGTGCTGGGCGACGAGAACCCGCTGGGCGTCACCGGCGTGCGGCTGAAAAATGTGAAGACCGGCGACACCCGTGAACTGAGCGTACACGGCGTGTTCATTGCCATCGGCCACAAGCCGTCGACCGAACTGTTCAAGGGCCAGCTGCCTATGGACGATGAAGGCTATCTGATCAAGAAGCCAGACAGCACCGAAACAGACATCCCTGGCGTATACGCCGCCGGCGATGTGACCGACAAGATCTACCGACAGGCGGTGACGGCTGCTGGCATGGGCTGCATGGCAGCGCTTGAGGCGGAAAAATATATCGCCAATATGGAACATGCCGCAGCTGCTGAATAAGCGCAGCCGACGTCAAGATGTCACAAGATATCAAAGGCGGCTCTTCCGGGGGCCGCTTTTTTCATGACAAGGTACCCGCCAGCTTGCGGGCCCGCGCCTGCAGTGCCTTGCTGCCTTTCCGCATGGCATAATCCAGCGCCGACAAGGCCGCTTCTGTGTGGGTTGGGTCAAGCGCCGCCATGTCTACCATGGCCTGCAGCGCACAGGTACGGGCAATGCCGCTTTTGTGGTGCCTCAGCGTCTCATCAAACTCTTCCATCAGGCGCCCTTGTTCGCTGCGCCGGAAACCCAATTGCGGCAGGATTTTTGCCATCTGCTCCTTCACCTCCCACTGGTCTAGGCCGTAGGCTCGCGCTAGCGCTTCACGGTGCGGGTCCAGAAGCGGGGCATGGTCCTTTGCCAGCGTCATCAAGGCGTGCGCCGCGTGGGATACGGTTGCGGGGTCATCATGGAAAAGTGCGGCAACCAATGTGGCCAGCACGGTGGGGCTTTCCTCGGCCAGGGCAGCAGCCTCTGTGGCGCGGGCGATCTCCTTACGGTCCCCTTCTGCCTGCATATCCAGAATGGCACTCCTGGTTGCCGTCATGAAACCGCCTGGTTGAGCGACGAAGCCAGCTGCTGGCCTTCAGGTGTCAGTTGCACGATGTTACGGCCATCACCAGCGTTCACCAGGCCGATCAGTCCCGCGCCTGCAGAGGTCAGCGTGCTCAGATGCTGGTAAACCATAGGTTCGGTCATGCCCACCACGCGGGCGACGTCACCAACCGTGGGGTCCTTCTCGTTCGCGGCAACCATGAAGCAGATGATCGCCTCGGCGGTCAGGCCGGGGTAACTGCGTTTGAAAACATTGGTCAGTTCCTGCAGAAATTCCTTTTTACCCACGCCTTGTCTCACTTGGTTATGGCTATTGTCGCCATATAGTATGCAAAACAACAGCTTACAGCAAGCGGCCATAAGGGTGCCTTTGGGGTTGCGGTTGTGCGGTTCTGGTGAAATAGTCATGCGGCGGCTAGGGCAGTCAGATTGATCTGGAGAGAAGCGTGCTCGATTGGGACAGACTGAGAATTTTTCACACAGTGGCGGAAAGCGGCAGCTTCACCAACGCGGGCATTCGCCTCAACTGCAGCCAGTCTGCTGTCAGCCGCCAGATCCGCGCGCTCGAGGAAAGCCTGAACGTCTCCCTGTTCACGCGCCATGCACGGGGCCTGGTGCTGACCCAGGAAGGGCAGGAGCTTTATAACACCGCGCGCGAGATGGTGCTGCGGCTGGAAGAAACCCAGCGCACCCTGATGGAAAGCCGCGAAAGCCCCTCTGGCCTGTTGCGTGTGACCACCATGGTAACCTTCGGCGCCGTGTGGCTGACCCCGCACCTCGAACAGTTCATGACCGAATATCCGGACATTGACATCAAGCTGATCCTCGATGACGCCGACCTTGACCTCTCGGCAGGCGAGGCCGATGTGGCCATCCGCCTGCACGAACCCGAGCAGGCAGACCTGATCCAGCGGCCGCTGGCCACCTTCCACTCGCACATTTATGCGAGCCCGGAGTATCTGGACCGCATGGGCACGCCGGTAACGCCGTCAGATTTGGACCAGCACGACCTGATCACCTTCGGCATCTCGAACGTGCCGACCATCCGGGGCCTCAACTGGCTGCTGACCGTGGGCACCCCGAAGAAGCAGCGTTCCCCGCGCCTGCAGATCAACAACCTTTATGGCGTCCTGCATGCCGTGGAAGCGGGCATGGGCATCGCGGTACTGCCGGATTATCTGGTCCATAACAGGCAGAAACTGGTGCGCGTGCTCCCGAAGGTGGAGGGCACGCCCTTCAACAGCTATTACTGCTATGCGCCGGAACTTCGGGGCAGCCTGAAGGTGGCCCTGTTCCGCGATTTCATGGTTCGCCAGATCCGCTCTGAGAGCAATATTCTGTAGAGTGTGAAGAAACGTCCCTCGCTACGCTCAGTGTACTTTTCTTCAGAAATCATATGGCGTTCAACAGGCTTGGGGCTGCCCTGCACCTGTTGAACAAGTCTTGTTCTCGGGCTTTTATTTGCACTCGCCCCTGCGGACGGTTTCCGCGCGGATGATCACATCACCTTCCTCAAGCGCCATAGCCGCGTCCATGCCGCTGATGACATTGCCCATCACGGTATAGCGGTCATCCAGATGCAGGTTGTAGGCGGTATTGATGAAGAACTGGGTGCCGCCCGTATCGCGCCCGGCTGTGGCCACGCCCACGCTGCCCTTTACGTGCTGGCCGCCCCATTCTTCACGGACGGTGCCCCAGGTCGCCAGCTCAGGGTCTTCGCTCTGGCCTGCCTGCGCCACGAAAGTCGGGATCACCCGGTGCCACAGCATACCGTTCATTTTGCCCACGTCCGCCAGCAGCATGAAGTTGGCTGCGGCGTATGGCGCCAGGGATGACGGCGCGATGCACACGGTGCCGCGCGTGGTCTGAAGCTTCAGCTCGCGGCCCTGGTACGAAAGCACCGTGTTCCAGCTTGGGGTCTTGCGCGGCTTCTCGATGCCCTCAATGGATGGGTCGAGCGCGATGGCGGCTTCGCGCCCACGGATGGTATCCGGATTCGCGGCAGCGTACTCCTCAAGGATTGCCTTGCCTTCGTCTGATTGCGCCAAAAGCCCCATGGCGGAGAAGGCCTTATAGTAATCGTCACCCGCAAACCATTCTTCGGCGACCCGAAGTCCTTCTTCAGGCGAACGCTGATTGAGGCCCCGAAGCGCCGTCACCGCAATCCAGGGGTTCTCGTCCCGAACGCTCGCGGCAATCAGTTGGGTGATGTCAGTATCCATGGGCGCACGGCCCGCCAGCGCCGATAGCGCCAGGTGGCGCATGGGGATGCTGCCGTCGCGCGCCACTTCCATCAAATACAGCTTGCTGGACGGGTCAGACAGGCTGCCCATGGCGCGCACCGCTTCCATGGCCAGCTGCGCGTCATCAACACCCGCAATCGCGGTCAGATAATCAGCGGCCTCATTGCCGAACTGCCGCAGCACCCGCACCAGCGCCCGCTGCACGTCAGGATCTGGCGCGGCGCCCATGGCGGCGGTCACCTGATCAAGCGTCAGATGCTCATCCAGCTTCTGCAGCCGCCCCAAAAGGTAGGCGGCCTGATAGCCAACACCGCTGTCAGCGGTCAGCGCCAACAGATGGTCGAGATCCAGCAACGGCAACGCGGACGGTTCAAGCCGGTCATAGACGATAGACTGCATCAGGCCGAAAAGCGGTAGCGTCCTGTCATGGTTTTCAAACTCGACCTTTGGCGGTGTGGCTGGCATGGCATTCACCATTTCAACCAGCATCATGCGAAGGTCAGCGTTGCCGGAAAAACCCATGGCGACAGGCAAATAGTCCACCTCACTTCCAAACGGCGGGAAACGCATTGTATGCACCATCAAGGCATCTGCGGGCGCATCTTCATGGCAAAGCGCAGCGCCCTTGCGCGCGGCGGCAACCGCCTGTTTTTTCCGGTGGCTCAAATAGGGTTCAATTTTTGCGCAGGCCTCACCGCCAATCTGCCCCAGATACTCAAGCGCTTCCCATTTTCCGGCTTCGAGTGCGTCGCCGAAAACAGGATTCTGATAATCTCTGGCGTCTTTCGCTTCCATCAGACGCACGTCAAAATCATTAAATTCTTTAAGATTTGCAGTTTTTTCAAAAGAAATCGCCGGTGCGCTGGCGCCAAAGGTTAACAGCGCAAGCGCAAGTGTGTGCTTAAGTTTCATGAAAATCCTCCCCGCTAAATGTTTGTCATTAAACAGTTTTTTGGTCAGCAATACTGCTCTATTTTTTGCAGGAAACCAGCCATTCGTTAACTGATACCCTTATTTTTTTAAGCTATGCGTTTTGCGCATGGCTGCTACGACCCAAAAATGGGTTTTCTTATTGGCTTACCAAACATATATACCTCTCATCGCCGCTGAGCAACGTACCGAGTATCTGGCTCGCGGCACCAAGTTTCTGAGTTTGACGGTTTTCCGTCACAAAGGTCGGTCCCGGGGTTCCTCCCCCCTCCCCCCACTTCCCCCCCCGGGACCGGCCCTTACCTTTTTGTCTCGTGAGTTCGAGACAGCACTAACCTCCCTATGTTGACAAACTGATCCCCAGGCTCCGGTAATAACCGGGGCCTCTTTTTTCATCCGTACCCGCCCAGCCAGCCCGCACACGCATTGAGGGTTAGGTAACCTTTGGTGCTGTAGTATACTGCCAAGCGGAAGGTGAAGAGAGAGATGCAACTCGTCACATCAGGCAAGAGGTGGCTTCTGTGCTGCGCCATGGTCATGGCTTTGAGCACCGCGCCTGTGCGCGCGGAGCATTTCCGCCTCGCCATGCCGTCGGATGACGATCAATATATCATCGACCTGTTCGCCCTGGCGCTTGAGGCTGAGGGCGGCGGCCACACATTCGAGGTGGTCCGCCGGGTGATCCTGGCGCAGGACCGGGCGCTTCGGGCGCTCGCAGACAACAAGGCCCGCTATGAAGTGCACTATAGCGGCTATGCACCAGAGCGCGAACGCGACTTCGCCATGGTGCGTTTCCCCATCACCCGCGGCATGCTGGGGCACCGCCTGCTGGCGATCAATACTGCAGACAAGGATATGCTTGAGGGCGTCGACACCGTGGAAAAGCTGGCCGCCTTCCGGCTCGGCTCCGGCATGGACTGGCCCGACACCACCATCATGCGCGCGGCAGGGCTGACGGTGGCAACCGGCTCTGACAGCAACCTGTGGCCCATGCTGGCCCGCAAACGGTTCGACGCCTTCCCGCGCGGTATCAATGAAATCCAGGCGGAAATCGCGAGCGAGGGCCAAGGCAAGTTCGACAAACAGTTGATGATCGACACCCATGTCATGCTGGTCTACCGCTATGACCATTTCTTCTATCTGTCGAAAGCCAACGAACATAAGGCCCGTATTATCGAACGCGGGCTGATCAAGGCATTCGAATCCGGCAAACTGGATGCGTTTTTGGACCATGTCCCTGCCCTGCAGGCCACCATGGCGGAACTGAAGACGCACCCACGGCACGTGATTCGCATTGATAACCCGCTGCTGGGCCCCGAGATCAGGAACCTGCCAGCCGCCTACTGGCGCACCTACCCTTAAGGCCCCAGCCCCTTCGGCAGGTGCCGCGCGGCCCGCAAACACAGCTTGTCGCTGACAGCGTTATCAGATATTTTAAGGCGTGGGGTGAAAGTAGGGATGGATGAACAGTAAGCATGCCCGGCTATGCGCTTTCCTGAGCTGGCTCATTGCCGGCATCCCCGCCCTGCACGCTGAAACCTTTCGCATCCAGGCCCCACCCGCCGACCAGAATTTTGATTATGAAGTCCGGCTGCTTGAGATCGCGCTCGATCACGCCACAGGCGATCACAAGCTGATTCTTGTCGCACCGGACGACAACCGCCCGGCAAACCAGGGCCGCCTGTTGCGCCAGTTCGCCGACGGCAACAGCCCCTACAACATATTGTTCAGCGGCTACAGCCCGGACCGGGAAGACCAGCTGGAGATGATCTACATCCCGCTTACGCGCGGGCTACTTGGCCACCGGCTCCTGTTCATTGAGGAAAAGACAGACGCTTTCCTGGCCACCATCGATACCCTTGAAAAATTCCGGGACCAGGTGACGCTGGGGATGGCCATATCGCACCCGGAGCGCCCCATCTATGAATATAACGGCCTGCAGGTCACATCCGCGCCATCAGACCGCCAGTGGGAACTGCTGGCGCGGGGGCGGTTTCATGCGCTGCTGTTTGGCGTCGATGAAGCCTATCCCCTGATGGCAATGCAGGGCGGAAAGCAGGGCGACACCACCATCACCATCTCGAAAGAGATCCGCATCAGCTATCTTTACGATTCCTTCTTCTATGTGGCGAAAGGCGACACAAGGCGCGCCGCGATTGTCACCGAAGGCCTGATGAAAGCATACGACAGCGGCGCCTTCATGACGCATTTCGAAAACTATCCGGCCATCAAGGCGGGGCTTGAGATTGCAGCCAGCCACGACCGCCGGGTGTTTTGGATCAACAATCCGTTCACCAGCCCCCGCATGCGCGCCATCCCAGGCCGTTTCTGGCACCGGTTTGACCGCGGCGGTCACTAGCCCGCCAGTTCAGCGCCCCGCTTTCGCGCGGCTGAAACCGCCCGGCTCATCAGCTCCCCAAGCCCGTCCGCGCGCATCAGCACATCCAGGGCCGCTGCGGTGGTGCCGCCCGGGCTTGTAACCCGGCGCCGCAGTTCAGTCGCCTCCAGGTCTGTTTCCGCGTCCAGAAGGTGTCCCGCGCCGATGATGGTCTGCCGCGCCAGCGCCATGGCTGTTTCCTCAGGCAGGCCCTCGCGCACGCCCGCGGCGGCCAGGCATTCCACCATATAGAAGACATAGGCGGGCCCGCTGCCGGACACGGCGGTGACCGCATCCATCTGATCTTCCGCGTCGATCCACACGGCTTCGCCTGTGGCGTCCATCAGTTCAAGCGCCAGCGCGCGGTCCGCAACGCTGATGCCGGGGCCTGCGGTTACACCGCTGATGCCTTCGCCAATCGCCGCCGGCGTGTTGGGCATGACCCGCACGCAGGTTCCCATCCCGCCCGTGCCCCGCGCCATCTGGTCAAGCGTCACGCCCGCAGCAACCGACAGAACGATCGTATCGTCTCCGATAAAAGGAACCATCAGGGGCAGTGCGTCATTCATCACCTGCGGCTTGACCGCCATGACGATGGCGCGCGCTTTCATGCCCGAAGGCAGGAACCCGGCGCTGGCAACAAAATGATCCGGATTGCCCCCCGGCAGGCTCGCGGGGTCAGCCTGCGGGTCAACGATATAGAGGTGATCCGCGGGCACACCGGCCCGAAGCCAGCCCTGCGCCATGGCGCGCCCCATATGGCCGCAGCCCACAAGCACAAGGGGGGATGATTGACTGAAATACTGCAACATGTCTGCTCCATCAGGCAAGAGGCGCCCGCGGCAAAGCCAACGGGCTGAAACATGGAGCCGATAATGCGGCAGTTTCGCCGCCAAATCCAGTGCCGCAAGCGGCTAAAATCTATTGATGACCGTAACCCCTGATGTCTCGAACCTGTCCATGGCGGTCAGGACATCGATGCCGTCCTCAAGCGAGACGGTCTTGCCAATGAGCTTTTCAGGCGCAAGAACCCCACTCTCAATCATCGTCATCATCGCACCATAGCGGTGCGCCTGCATACCGTGGCTGCCCAGGATTTCAAGCTCGTTCGCGATCACCTGGTCCATGGGAACAGGCGCGTGGGCATGGTCGGCCACCATCAGGCCCACCTGCACATGACGCCCCCGTTTCCTGAGGTTCGCCACAGAATTGAAGCAGGTCGCCGGATGGCCAAGTGCGTCTATCGACACATGCGCCCCGCCGCCTGTGATGTCCTTCACGGCCTCGACTACTCCCATACCCGGCAACGCCTTCACCCCCGCCGCCGCGCCCAGTGACCGGGCAAAATCAAGCTTGTCATCTGCGATATCCACCGCCACCACGTTGGCGCCCAGGGCGCGCGCAATCATGATAGCCGAAAGCCCCACACCGCCGCAGCCGTGCACGGCCACCCAATCGCCGGGGCCCACCCGGCCCTGATCCACCACCGCGCGGAATGAGGTCACAAACCGGCACCCGAGGCTGGCGGCGGTGACAAAATCCATGCTGTCGGGCAGTGCTACCAGGTTGAGGTCTGCGTGATGCAGGCCGACATATTCGGCGAATGACCCCCAATGGGTGAAGCCGGGCTGGAACTGGCTGTCGCACACCTGCTGGTTGCCGCCCAAGCACTGCGGGCAGGCGCCGCAGCCGCCCACGAACGGCACGGTGACCCGGTCGCCTTTGCGCCAGCGCGTGACGTCCCTGCCCACCGCCACAATGGTACCCGCCAGTTCATGCCCCGGCACGTGCGGCAGGTTGATATCCTTGTCGTCGCCCTGCCAGCCGTGCCAGTCGCTCCTGCAGATGCCCGTGGCCTCGACCTTTACCACCACGCCGTGGACCTCAGGCGTTGGGTCCGGCACATCCATGATGCGCGGTGCGGCTGAAAATCTCTCGTAAAGCATGGCTTTCATAGGCTGTCCTCGTTGGCTTAGTGGGCCTCTGCATACTATGACAGTTTAAGCGCCGGCTTTGCGCAAAAAAAGGGGCGGTGCACCGCACCGCCCATATTTTCAGGCAGGGCCCCACCCGGGGACCAAGAACCGATCTATTTTCTATTTAAGCCGTGCCTGCACACTCCAGCATGGCGCTCTCGATCGCTTCTTCAGGAGACTGCCCTCCCCACATGACAAACTGGAAAACAGGGTAGAAACGTTCGCACTCCCCAAGCGCGGTTTCCACCATTGTCACCATATGTTCCTCACCAATCGCACCAACCAGTGGGTCGCCCACAAGGCTTGCGTGGCGGAACAACAGCGCATCCTCTTCGGACCAATATTCGAAGTGGCCAATCCACATCCGCTCATTGATCATCCCGAGGACACGGTAAATATCGGCCCGGCGGCCTTCCGGCACCTTCAGGTCAAACAGACATGCAAACTGCAATGTTTTGAAGTCATCGCGCCAGAATACCCTGAACTGAAGGTCGGTATATTGGCCCGAGATGAACATGGTCAGCTCATCTTCGCCGTGCCGCTCCACAGGCCAATCATTGGCGCCTGCAAGCTCTTCGGCGAGATCAACTGGATTCTGAGAGATTACTTCAGAATGCCCGGTACTCAGTGTCGTCATCTCGTTTCCCCCTGGAAAGTGAGTGCCGCCGGGCTAAGAGCTTAACCGGCAGACTCGGTTTCGCCGGTTAGCGTTATCTTCGATTCACCAGAAACACGAAATCTGGCTCCCTTGATCTAATCAAACACTAGATGTAGCGTGCCAAAGCCAAGACTCTGTGGCAAGCAGGAATTGTTTCGGAAGGGAAATTTCTTGTGGAAAAGTCGTTGAAGCACCGTTCTAATATGGCAATTTCAGCCTCTAGATCAGACCCTTAGATTCCACTCTTGAAGGAAAATATAGCGCGCAAGATTGTTGCGCAAAGCGGTTATTTTTTGTCGCACTTCTTTTTGAGAAGCGCAAGTTCGGCGCGCAGGTCTTCGTTTTCAACACGGGCTTTTTCAGCCATGTCGCGCACCACGTCAAACTCTTCGCGGGTGACCAAGTCAAGGCCCGCGAGCTGACGGTCCAGCCACGCACGGAAATGTTCTTCCATTTCACCCTTCACGCTGTGGGCCGCGCCCACCGCACCGGTTGCCAGTTTGGAAAGATCATCGAAGAATTTGTTGCTGGTCTGCATGGGTCCGTTCCTTGAAGCTTTGACCTTCATATGGGCGAAGCGGCGGGAAAATGCAATGGGCGAGTTGCCGCAGGCGCACGACCATTGCTTGGCCGTCACCGCTTCGTCACTTGACACGCGCGCGTCCACGCGGATGATGTCGCAAAGCTTTCAAGGGATGAATTTATGTCACTCATCGCCAACCTCGCGGTTCTCACCTACCCGCAGATCAGCGAATTCGCGCTTGGGCCCGTTGATGTGGGTGGCTTTGCGCTGGGCATCCGCTGGTACAGCCTGGCCTATATCGCAGGCATCATGTTCGGCTGGTGGTATATCCGCCGTCTGGCGTCGAAACCCGGTGCCGCCATGTCGGTGAAACACATCGACGATTTCATCACGTGGGCGATCATTGGCGTGATCGCAGGCGGGCGGCTTGGCTATGTGCTGTTTTATCGGCCCGAGAACTATTTTGATGACCCACTGGCCATTGTCCGGTTGTGGGACGGCGGCATGTCCTTCCACGGCGGGGCCATTGGCGTCATTTTGGCGGTCATCTTCTTCAGCCGAAAACACAAGCTTGAGCTGATGCGTGTCGCTGATATCGTCGCGGTCGTCAGCCCCGTGGGCCTGTTCGCGGGCCGCATCGCCAACTTCATCAACGGTGAACTGTGGGGCCGGACTACGGACGTGCCGTGGGCCATGGTTTTCCCCACCGGCGGGCCACTGCCGCGCCACCCCAGCCAGCTTTATGAAGCCATGGGTGAAGGGGTGATCCTGTTCCTCATCCTGATGTTTCTTTACCACCGCACGCGGCTGGCCAAAGACATGCCGGGCGTGATCGCAGGCGTCTTCTACCTTGGCTACGGCCTGACCCGCGTGCTGATTGAATTCGTGCGCGAACCCGACGTGGGGGTTGAACACATCATGGGGCTTACCCGTGGGCAGCTCCTTAGCGTGCCTATGTTCCTGTTCGCCGCCTGGCTGATCAGCAAAGGGCTGAGGCATAAGGCGGCACAGAAAGCGACAGCCAAATAGTGACGCCGCTTGCGAACATTCTTGCGCGCCGCATTGAAACCGCCGGGCCCATCAGCCTCGCCGACTATATGGCCGAATGCCTGATGCACCCGAAGCACGGCTATTATCAGCGCGAGCGCGTTTTTGGCCGGGATGGCGATTTCATCACAGCACCCGAGGTCAGCCAGATGTTCGGCGAAACCATCGGCCTGTGGCTCGCGGACCGCTGGATCGTCATGGGCCGCCCGAACCCCGTGAACCTGGTGGAGCTGGGCCCCGGGCGCGGCACGCTGATGGCGGACATGCTGCGCGCGGCTGCCAAGGTGCCAGGCTTCAAGGATGCAGTGACCGTGCATTTCGTTGAAGCAAGCGCACAGCTGCGCGCCCTGCAAGCCGAAAAGGTGCCTGATGCAAGCTGGCATGATGACTTCGCGGGCGTGCCAGACGGGCCCACCCTTGTGGTCGCCAACGAATTTTTCGATGCGCTGCCGATCCACCAGTATGAAAAACAGGACAGCAAATGGCTTGAGCGGTCAGTGGGCCTTGTGGGCGACCGCCTCGGTTTTGTGCTGACCCAACCTGCCGCCCAATTCGCACTGGTGCCCGCGCACCTTCTGGACGCACCTGACGGCAGCCTGCTGGAGGTCTGCCCCGGCGCCATTTCCATGAGCGCCAATGTGGCCACGCATCTGGCAGCAAACGGCGGGGCCGCACTATATATAGACTATGGCTACGGCACATCCGCGCCGGGCGACACCTTCCAGGCGCTGAAGGCACACGAATTTGCAGATCCGTTCCATGAGCCCGGCAAGGCGGATCTGACGGCCCATGTGGCGTTCGACCGTATCGCACAAGCCGCAGAAGCCGCCGGCGCCAAGCCGACAGCCACCACCGAACAGGGCACCTTCCTGATGACCATCGGGCTGGGCGTACGCGCCCAGAAGCTGGCGGAAACGGCGTCCACCAGTGGCCAGGAACGCATTCTGTCCGAACTGAAGCGCCTCACCGCGCCTGATGAAATGGGCTCACTTTTCAAGGTGCTTGCGGTCCAGCACCCCACACTGCCCCGCGCGCCCGGGTTTTGACCCACCAATATCGCATAACCGACTATACTGCCACAGCCTTGAACTTGGCCCTGCCCCGACCAAGTTAGGACCAGTATATTCACGCAATCATGGTGGACCGCACGGCGCTCACCGGCCCCAACAATGTGATCGTGGAAGATGAGCGCCACCATACCGGCCTGAAGGCCTGGGCGGAGGCGGGCAAGGCAGGCGGCAACCAGCTGTGGGGGCAGATCAGCCACCCCGGCCGTCAGGTCTATGCGGTGGTGAATACTGAGCCGGTCGCGCCAAGCGCGGTGCCGGTGGAAATCAAGGGCGCCAAGGGCCTGTTTGCCACGCCGCGCGCGCTGACCCACGATGAAATCCTGGATATCATCCAGCGTTTCGCCACCACCGCCCGCGTGCTTGAACAAGCCGGGTTCGACGGCGTGCAAATTCACGGCGCGCACGGCTATCTGATCAGCCAGTTCCTGTCGCCGCTTGTCAACAAGCGCACCGACGACTGGGGTGGCAGCCTGGATAATCGCGCGCGACTTCTGCTGGAGGTTGTCCGCGCCGTCCGGGCCGGCGTCGGCAAGTCCTTTGCCGTGTCGGTCAAGCTCAACAGCGCCGACTTCCAGCGCGGCGGCTTCTCCGCCGACGACGCCCGCGAGGTTGTCCGCATGCTGAACGCTGAGGGCATCGACCTTCTGGAAATTTCTGGCGGCAGTTATGAAAGCCCGGCCATGATGGGCGTGGGGGAAGATGGCAGCAAACGCGCCAGCACCATCGCACGAGAAGCCTATTTCCTCGACTTCGCCGAGGAATTCCGCAGCGTTGCCACCATGCCGCTGATGGTTACGGGCGGCTTCCGGACAGTAGCTGGCATGGAAGCGGCGCTCACGTCTGGCGCCCTGGATGTGGTGGGCATGGGCAAGCCGTTTGCGGCAAACCCCAACCTGCCCATTGACCTGATGGCGGGCCTGACGACGGGTGTCAACTTGAAGAAGATCAAGATGCCAATCCCGGCGCTGACCAGCATGGCGGAGATGGCCTGGGCCAAAACTCAGATCCACCGCATCGCGGACGGCAAGCGCCCCAACCCGCCCTTTGGCCCCTTCATCAACCTGGTGAAGTCGCAGATTGGCCAACGCCGGGACGCCAAACGCTACCGCGCATGGCTGGAAGCGAACCAGGCTTGATACCAACCGTCACAAAGACAGGCGCTTGAGGAAATCCGGGTCGGGCTTGTGGCTGTATTCTGCTGCCGCGTCTGAGGGCACGCCGAACCCAATATCAAAATGATCGGCCTCGGCCCAATGTTCGCCAATCACTGTCTTGCCCCGGCCGTTTGAGAAATAGCGCTCGCCCACCACGTGGGTCATGCCCAGAAGCATCTTGTGGCTACCGTCGTCACGGGCCATGGGCAACATCAGGGTCATGGCGTGGCGCAACACGCCGCCTGGATATTCGATCGAATAGCTGACAAAGCCGCCACACGGCACGGACAGCAACCCGCCCCACCAATCTTCACTGAGGTCTAGAATATCTGGATGCAGGAAATCGAAGAAGTTGGTGCCAGTATCATGCATCTCCAGTCGGTCCTTGACGCCCTCGCCAGCCTGGCAATAGCGATATTCCCTGGGGCCCATCTTTTCCAGCATCAACATATCCGGGATAAAACGGGAGAAGCCACGCAAGGTGATGTCTCGGCGGGCGGGAATGGCATCGCCTGAGCGTGCACTTTCCCATGCCTGGCGGAAGCCCGCCAGCCGCTTGTTGTCGATAAGGTCTTTCAGCTCAGTCACTTACCGGATTCTCCCACCGGCTATCTTACACGCATTTGATGAAAAATGGAAATCAGGAAACAGGGACATCCACCGCAAGCGCCAAGGCAGCCTTGAGCGCCTTGAGCGCGGCATCCGGATTGGCGGGTTTTTCTTCAAGAAAAGTGACAAGCGCTGCGCGGGCCTGATCGCCAAATCCCAGTGCCTGCATAGTATCAAGATAGAGCTGCTCACTGCCAGCATTCTGCGTGCCTGCAGTGTGCGCTGCCGCCATGGCCTGCCAGAAGCGGATCATGCCGTCTCCCGGGGCGTCAGGATTGAGCGCCGCCCCCACCATGCGGTTGACCAGCGCGCCACATTGGTAGACCGCATCAAAGCGGCCGTTCGCGGGGGCATCGTGCACACTGGTTTCCGCCAGCAGGTTCCTGCATTTGTTCGATACCTTGGCCCACAAGCCGTCAAGCTGGCCCGCTTTGTAGGCTTTCGCCCGGTCCATCAGTTCATAGGCCAGCGCTTCCGCACCGCCCTCATGCACCCATGGGTGATCGTCGCCCAGCCAGTCGCCCCACACCTCCCGCTGCCAGATATGAAGCATTTCATGCATGGTGAAGCGCGGGAAATAGAGCGGATCGCTGTCCGCCCACCGCGCGCTCCCCTTTCCTTTCATGGTAAAAAGGATTTGATACGGCAAAGTGCCAGCCTTGGTCTGGTCATTGGGCGCGGCCTCAAGCTCCCCCGCCGCCATGAGCACCAGATAGGGCTCCCTTGGCGCAAACCCGAACAGGTCCCCCAGCAGTTTGTTGCCGCGCGGCAGCGTGCTCAGAATTCCCAGCCGGGCGCTCGCCGGGATTTTCGGGTCGATCACCAACGCAGCACCCGGCACGTCCCGGGCCTCATGCGGGCCGAAATAAACAAATTGTTCCTGCAGCGCATCTGGCGCGCGCGTCACTACGGCGTCGCCCCCAAGCCCACGATAAGACGCCCGCAACTGCATGTCCTGCCACGCGCCTTGCTGATACGCCTGCCCCATCATATAGCCGGTGAAAACTGAGACCCCGCCGTCACTGAAGGTGGAAAAGGGCATATAGTCTTTCCGTGGGATTGATGTGTCTGTCTGGATGTGGACAGCCGCGCACGTAAACGGTTGGCCATCCGCATGCACAAGGCGGGATATGTCGCCATAATGTTCCAGCCTGAACCCTTCGCTCGCCACGCGCCATGACCGGTACCGCAGGCCCGCGATCGGACGGGAGAAGGCGACCGCAGTTACCGGCGCATCCAGGCAGTATGTGGCCCGCCAATCCGCCATGCCCATGCGCTTCAGCTCAAATGTGCCCGTCACGTCCGCATACGCGGCCACACTCAGGCCCCAAACAGCCGCGAAAAAGAAGAACAAACGCATATTGCCCCCTGTCGGTTCCCTGCAATTTTCCTATAGTGCTAACCGCGAACAAAAAGTAAAGTCAGCGCCATGACCGAGCATTTGAAAAGCCCAAGCCTCACATGCCCCCACGCTTTCTTCAGCCGGACGGGCGGTGTCTCCACCGGCCTTTACACTGGCCTCAACTGTGGCCCGGGCTCAAACGACGACCCGACGGCCGTCGCGGCGAACCGGCGCATTGCGGCAGAGCATCTGTCAGGCAGCCCCGACACACCTGTGCTCAGTTGCTATCAGGTGCATGGCCGCGAAGTCGTGGTAGCCCTTGAGGACTGGGGCACTGACCGCCCGAAGGCCGATGCCATGGTCACGAACCAGCCGGGGCTGATCCTGGGCATCCTGACCGCCGATTGCACGCCCGTGCTGTTCGAGGACGCGGAAGCGGGTGTCATCGGTGCCGCGCACGCGGGCTGGAAAGGCGCGCTAATGGGCGTGACAGACGCGACCGTCCGCGCCATGGAAGCGCTGGGCGCCAGGCGAGAGCGCATTCGCGCCGCCGTTGGCCCCACAATCCATCAGGCATCCTATGAGGTAGACCTGGATTTCCGCGACCGCTTCACGGCTGAGCAGATGGATTTCGACCGTTTCTTCCTGCCGGGCAAGGACCCGTGGCATGTGCAGTTCGACCTGCCGGGGTTCGTGAAATACCGTCTGGAGACCGACGATGTCGAATCGGTCTGGATGGCGGGCGTGGATACCTACACCAGCGAGGATCATTTCTCCTACCGGCGGACGACTCACAGAAAAGAGGCCGATTACGGTCGCCAGCTTTCGGCAATCATGCTGAAGCCTTGACCCGCGCTTTTGGAATATATGAACCCATGCGTCCCGATTTGACGCACTGACCTGATAAAATGCCCCGCTTCCGGGCTGGCGCCTTTACACATACGCCCCCGGCTGGTACAGGACTGCAAAACGCAACATCTTCATCGCACGGAGGCCTTAATGGGCATGAAGATCCTTACCGGGAACTCAAACCCGGAACTGGCGGAAGCCATTGCCGCCTATCTGAACATGCCGCTTGCAAAAGCCGCTGTTAAACGCTTTTCCGACCAGGAAGTTTTCGTAGAAATTCATGAAAACGTGCGCGGCGAGGATGTGTTCCTTGTCCAGCCAACCAACTTCCCGGCAAACGACCATATGATGGAACTTCTGGTGACCATCGATGCGCTTCGCCGCGCATCCGCCCGTCGGATCACCGCCGTTATTCCATACTTCGGTTATGCCCGCCAGGACCGGAAACCCGGCCCACGGACGCCGATTTCCGCGAAGCTGGTGGCCAACCTGATCACCACCGCCGGCGCCGACCGCGTGCTGACGATTGACCTGCACGCAGGCCAGATCCAGGGCTTCTTCGATATCCCGACCGACAACCTTTATGCGATGCCCGTTCTGGTGCGTGACCTGAAGGAAAAATACGCCGGCAAGAAAACCATGATCGTTTCACCTGACGTGGGCGGCGTGGTGCGCGCCCGTGCTTACGCCAAGCGCCTTGATGCGCCGATTGCCATCATCGATAAACGCCGCGAAGCCGCCGGTGTTTCCGAGGTGATGCACATCGTTGGTGACGTGAAAGATTACCACTGTGTGCTGGTGGACGATATCGTCGACAGCGCAGGCACGCTGTGTAACGCCGCGAAGGCGCTGCATGCCGCTGGTGCCTCAAGCGTTTCAGCCTATGTGGCGCACGGCGTGCTTTCCGGCCCGGCCTACGAGCGGATTGAGAGCAGCGTAATGGACGAGCTGGTGATCACAGACACCATCCGCCCGACCGACGCCTGCAACGCCAACCCGAAAATCCGGGTTGTGACCGTGGCGCCCTTGCTCGCGGAAGCCATGAACCGCATCGCGCACGAGACCAGCGTTTCAAGCCTGTTCGAATAAGCGGTTCACAAAGCAAAATTCAAAAGCCCCTGCCAGATTTGGCGGGGGCTTTTTCTTTGTGCGGTTGACGACTCCACAACCATGCCTTTAGCGGTTACACTTGAAGCGAAGTGCAAGCGATGGAGGGGGAAGCCATGTCTGCCACACCACCGGATGATCCAAGGAAACTGAAGAAAGACGAGCTTGATAAGCTCAAGGCCAAAGCACGGCCACAGCGCAAGGAAAAGCCGCAGACGCAGCGCGCCACCAACCAACATACAGACGTTTCAGCAAAGGACCTGTCAGGTTTGGGGGGGAAGACCAACGAACGCCCGCAGTCGCAAACCGGTGGTACCAAGAAACCGGCGGGGTCGGGCTCAGGCGGCAAACGCTTCACATTCGGCACCGCGCCGGAGCCGCAGCACGCTCAACGACTGAAACTTACCATCGACTTTATTCGAGAGGACAGATTTAGTATCACGGACTATGACCTGACCATAGTTCCCTATGACGATAGTGGCCTGCCCGCCCCATTGAAAGACACCCTGCTATCCATTGATCCCAAGATCTTTGATATTGTCATGAGTATGTCGGGGGGGTTTGCCGCCGAATTTCATTCCCTCAGTAGATATAAGCTTGGTCTATATCACACTCGAAACCAGGAAGAGAATTTTCAGCGCATGCTCTTCACTGTCCTCCATCAGGACGAGCGGGCCTTTTTTGGTAACAAAACAGCAAGAATATTGGACGTCAGTCTCTTTGGCAGAAACCCTCCAGAATCTATCACCAGACACATCGAAACCGCGATATCAATGTGTGAAATACTTGAAAAATCAATTAGTTATACTATACTCACCCCCAAATCGCTGCCAATCGCCGAATTCGAAAAGCTGCGAAAGTTACCAATGGAAGCGCAGTTTCAAGGATGGTTTGATAGTATTGAAATAGGCAGACTATCATCGTCCGGGAACGCAACAGACATACCCAAGAAAAAAGAAGTCCACGACACCCGCACCCACTTCCTGGCGGATCATGCGACGGATGAAGACCTTCTGGGCTACCACCCCTACGCCATGGGCATCGCGTCTTTTGTGAAGGACCGCGATACCGCGCTGCCGCTGACGATCGCGATCGACGGTGCCTGGGGCAAGGGCAAATCGTCGTTAATGAAGATGCTCAGGAACGAACTGGACCCGAACCGACCGGATGAGGATAAGATCAAGCCGCACCGCGGCTGGCTTACAGAAGGCATCCATACAGCCGGACGAACCCTGAAGGCCCTGTTCCCACGCTTTACCCTACCCAAACTGCCGAAGAAGAAAGAGGAAACCGAGAAGGCCGACCGCGCATTCATCACCGTATTCGTCAACGCCTGGCGGCACGGTCACGGCACGCGGCTGAAGGCCACCATGGTCAACGAGATTATCCAGAGCCTCACGGCCCGCCTGGGCCCTGACTTCCTGATGAGCCTGAACCTTGGCCGCATCGACCGCCTCGGGCTTTTGAACACCGCGATCAAAAGCGCCTTCACCAACAGTGTCACCCTGCTTCTTGCCCTTGCGGTCACACTCGGCCTTGTGGTCAGCGACGCATATAACCTGAACATTCCGGTCCTGTCTTGGGACCTTATTGGGGTTTCTGCAAGAACCCAGGCACAGATCAACGCCTTCCCGCTTGCAAGCGGCACCATAGGAGCAACCTTCAGCCTTCTTCTGCTGTTGTGGCGAAAAATCCCCAGCCCCGACCTGAATCAGTATCTGGACCAGCCGGACTATCTGACCCTGATGGGGGATGACGCGCGCGTGGAAGAAGACTTCCGCCGCATCCTCTCAGTCCTGAAGGACAGGGGCCTCAACCTGGCGCTTTTTGTGGATGACCTTGACCGCTGTTCGCCGGGTGAATGCGCGGCGGTCGTCGAGGCACTGAACACCTTTTTCGGACAGGAAAAGCACGAATGCCTATTTGTCCTGGGCATGCACAGGGAAATGGTCGCCAGCGCTCTGGAGGTTGCCTACAAGGACCTTGTGGACAAGATCAACAGCACGGAAACACTGCGCGAGCAGCGCCCCTTCGGGCGTCGGTTCCTGGAGAAGATCGTGCAGTTCATTGTGGCCCTGCCCGAACCCGACGACGATGCCACCAAAGACTTCCTTGATGCCCTGACGGAAGGCAAGCGGCGCGGTAGCCTTGATGACATCAAGGCGCTTGAGGCAGCTCAGGCACGCGAAAGCGGCACGCCGCCCAAAGATCGCAGTAAAATTATAGAATTTCTTGATGACCTTGGCAGTCGCTTTGCCTCCTTCGGCAATGACCCTTTCGTTGCTTCAGCTGAGGTCATCATGGAGCACCTTGCCAGGAAAGGTGTGGACGTGGAACAGGCCAAGGAAGATGCCCGCAAGATGGGCGAACTCAAGGACCGTATTGAAGAGCGCAAGAACGCCAACGAGAACGACTATGTTGCCGCCTTCAAGGAGGTGCGTGATGTGATCCGCGCCAACCCGCGCCAGTACAAGCGCTTCTTCAACAAGCTGCGCTTCTACCGGCTTTTGAATGTCGCTGAGGACAACCCCATGTTCGTTGACGCCTGCGAGGCGGTGCTGGCGCTAGAACACCCCGAACTGCATTATCGGGTCGTGAAGAATGCGGGGTCGTTCGCTGCCTTCAGCCTGAAGGTTGCGAGGATAGATCCAGACGAAGGCGAAGACAAACCGGCGGTCGCTGCGGCCCTGCTTCTACAGGGCGAGTTGGACGGAAAGCCGGGGCTGCAATCGCTCAGGGAGAAGCTGGCAAAGGCTGCCTGACAGCTACGGCGCGCTCCCGGCTACTGCCTGCAGGCGTCAAGCGCGGCCTGCATGTCTGCCTGGAACGCGGGATTGCGCGCCTGGAACTTCGGTGCCAGCTGAAACGCCATCGGATATTGGTGATAGAGCGTCCGCTCCAGCTGGCTGACAAGATACTGGGCGCCGGGCTTGAGGGTTTCCGTGAAATCAGCGGCCAGGACGGCGTCCACACGGCCTTCCGCCAGCCAAAGCAACAGGCGGTTTTCGTCATCTGTTCCCTCCTGCCACTGGAAGCCGCGGCTGCGCAGCAATCGCTCCGGCCGGGAGCCCGGGAAGGCCGTCACGCGCGCCGTCTGCCGAAAGGCATCGCTGGCTACGTCAAGCGCCCTGTTCTTCAGGGTGAACCAATAAATATCCATATAGCCGATCGGCCCGACCAGAAGGCCTTCAAGCGCCGGATCACCGGCATCATAGGTTGGGAACCAGATATCCTGCAGGTCGTCCTCTTCGAGCCTCAGGGACCGGCTCATGGACACGGTGCCCAGCTCATAGGCGCGTCCCATCCACTGCATCGAGCAGGCAAGCAGGTCAACCCCAGGGCCCTTGATCTGGCCGTCCGGCATCAGGCGGCCAAATTTGCCTTCGCCGTGGGTATAGACCCGCACCGGCGGCAACGTCCCCTGTACCACGTCTGTGGCCTTTGCGCCACTGGTGCAAACGAGCAGAAATGAAAGGAAAACAAGCCCAAGCTTGAACGGATTCTGGCCCAACAAACATACTCCCAGCGCCCCCCACAATCTGGTACCCTATATGGCAGGAGGCACCTGTCAATGGCGCTGGCGGTCCAATTGCACATATTTTGGCTGACGGATTGGCCCCTGAAACCGTTTCCAGCTTGCATTTTGGCCCAATTCGCGGTACATCGCGCCCGACTCATATGGGATCGCCCGTCTGAGCAACTCCGCCCTTGCATCCCTGGAGGAAGTGGCGGTCGGCGTGGGGATGGTCCCCGCACCGTTTTGAATTTGGAGAAAAAACATGGCTGACATCGTCACCATCGTTGCCGAGCCGCGTGAACGTGTAGGTAAGGGAGCCTCCCGTGCAACGCGTCGTGCTGGTAAAGTACCGGCTGTAATCTACGGCGACAACAAAGAACCAGAAGCAATTCAGATCCCGCAGAACGAAGTTATTCGTCTTCTGAACCGTGGCGGCTTCATGTCCCACACGTTCGAAGTGAAGGTTGGCAAGAAAACCACCACCGTTCTGCCACGTGACCTGCAACTGCACCCCGTATCCGACATGCCAATGCACATCGACTTCCTGCGTCTGGGCAAAGGTGCTGTCGTGACGATGGAAATTCCGATCCATGTTGTTGGCGAAGAAGAGTCCGTTGGCCTGAAGCGCGGCGGCGTGATCAACTACACCCGTCACGAGATCGAAGTGCACGTTCCTGCGAACGCGATCCCAGAGCACATCGAAGTTTCGGTTGCTGATCTGGACATCAACGACGCTGTGAAGATTTCCGACGTGAAGCTTCCAAAAGGCTGTGAGCCAACAATCACCGACCGTGACTTCACGATCTGTGCGATCGTTGCTCCTTCCGGCCTGAAATCTTCTTCGAATGCTGCTGAAGAAGGCGAAGAAGCTGCTGCTGAAGAAGGCGGCGAAGAGTAAGACACATTGGGGCGCGCCTGCCGCGCCCTTTTATGCCGGAAGGGATCACCCATGCTTTTATTTGTCGGTCTTGGAAACCCAGGCGACAAATTCAAAGCCCACCGGCACAATGTTGGATTTATGGCGGTGGACGAGATTGTTCGCCGCCATAATTTTTTGCCTGAAAAGAGCCGCTGGCAGGCGCTGACAAGCGAAGGCCGCCTGGGTTCTGAAAAGGTCATTGTGGTCAAGCCGCAAACCTTCATGAACCTCTCTGGCCAGGCTGTCGGCGAAGCCATGCGCTTCTTCAAGCTGACGCCCGCAGATGTGGTTGTTTTCTATGACGAACTGGATCTCGCGTTCGGCAAGGTGAAGGCCAAGGTTGGCGGCGGGGCCGCGGGCCATAACGGCATCCGGTCGATCACCCAACACATCGGGCCAGACTTCACCCGCGTGCGCATCGGTATCGGGCATCCGGGCGACAAGGCACGCGTGCACGGCCATGTATTGGGCGATTTCGCCAAGGCGGAACAGGCTGAGCTGGAGAAGGTGCTGGACGCGATCGCTCGTGAGGCGAGCTGGCTGGCGGATGGCGACAAGGCGCGCTTCATGACGGAAGTATCCCGCCACATCAACCCGCCCCGGCCTTCCACCGGCAAGCAGGGCCCAGAAAAGGCGGCTGGCAAGACCGCTGGCAAGGCGGATGAGAAAGACGAGACGGCGGCGCGTGCCCCGGTGACCAAGTCACTGGCGGCGAACCCCGCCAAAACGAAGAACAGTGAAGGCCCCATGGCCGAAGCCCTTAGGGCGCTCAAGAAGGAAGACTGATATGGGTTTCAAGTGTGGCATTGTTGGCCTGCCGAACGTAGGCAAATCGACGCTCTTTAACGCGCTGACGAACACAGCGAATGCGGCGGCGGAAAACTACCCTTTCTGCACCATTGAGCCAAACGTGGGCCAGGTGCCGGTGCCGGATGACCGCCAATACAAGCTGGCGGCGCTCGCAGGCTCCAAGGAAATCATCCCCACCCAGCTTTCCTTCGTGGATATCGCAGGCCTCGTGCGCGGCGCCTCCAAAGGCGAAGGCCTGGGCAACCAGTTCCTCGCGAACATCCGTGAAACCGATGCCATCTGCCATGTGCTGCGCTGTTTTGAAGACGACGACATCACCCACGTGGACGGCCGCGTTGATCCTGTGTCGGACGCCGAAACCATCGAGATGGAACTGATGCTGGCTGACCTGGACAGCCTTGAAGGCCGCATCCACGGGCTGGGCCGCAAGGTGCGCGGCGGCGACAAGGAAGCCGTGCTGGCCATGACCATGATCGAACGCACGATCCCGCTTCTGAAGGAAGGCCGCCCTGCCCGCTTCGTTGAGCGCAACAGCCCGGACGAAGAGAAAGCCTTCAAGGAACTGCAACTGCTGACATCGAAGCCGATTCTTTATATCTGCAACGTGGACGAAGACAGCGCGTCTGAGGGCAATGACTTCTCCCGCGCGGTAGAGGAAATGGCCGCCAAGAACGATGCAGGCTGTGTTGTTATCTCCGCTGCCGTGGAAGCGGAAATCGCCCAACTGGACAGCGAAGAAGACAAGGCAGAGTTCCTCGAGACACTCGGCCTTGGCCAGACCGGCCTGGCGCGTGTGATCCGCGCGGGCTATGACCTTCTGGAGCTGATCACCTACTTTACCGTGGGCCCCAAAGAGTGCCGCGCCTGGACCATCACCAAAGGCACCAAGGCCCCGGCCGCTGCCGGTGTGATCCACACAGATTTCGAGAAGGGCTTCATCCGCGCCGAAACCACGGCCTATGACGACTTTGTCGGCTGCGGCGGTGAACAGGGTGCGAAGGACGCGGGCAAGATGCGTCTTGAGGGCAAGGAATATATCGTCCAGGACGGCGACGTGCTGCACTTCCGCTTCGCGAACTAGTCGCAGAACAAGCCTGACGGACAATAGTGTTCAAGTCCCGGACCATCTGACCAGAAGTAGTAGGCTTCATAGGCGAAGTAGGTCAGGAAAAACACGATCCACAGGAACAGTACCAGCTTCAAAGGCCCTGCGATTGCGGGGCCTTTTGTTTTGTAGCGGTGGCCACACGCGCCGCACACCCGCTTGTTCCCCAGTGGCACTGGATAGAAAACACTTAACGCATACAGAATTGGCAAGACCAGAAGGCTGGTATAGCGCGCCACGTCTTCCGATCCGCACTTGGGGCATGTGTCGATACTGTCTTCCGTGGCCTTGGCGGGTGCATTTTCCGCGCGCACTTCGGCCAGCAGCTTCTGAGCATCGATGAAATCGTCGTCGGGAACCATGACCCTGAGCCCCAGGCCCGCGGTCAGGTGCGGCATGGCCGTGAGCGTATTGAAGCTATCGATAAAGGCCGGAAAGCCCGCCTGCTCAAGGAGCGACTGGATCACCAGCGCTTCGGAATAGTCTGCTGTCTCGAAAAGAATTTTCATGCGCGTCCCCCACAGAGGAAAAGCTTAATGCACGCATCGCCGCCAGACAAAGACAAAAGAAAAGGCCGCAGCTCGGGAAATCGCTGCGGCCCTTGTGGTTCGCCGTCGTGACCGACTTTGGCAAGCCGGAGCTTATGGCTTGCCTAGCAAGTCTTCATGTTGGAACCAACGCCCGTGGATTCGCACTGCTTGCGCACCACTTTATACTGGCGCTGGGCCGAAATAACGATGGGTTCATGGTCGGTCTTCGCCGTGTAGGGGCAAACCTTCGGGTTGCGCTCAAAGGCGTCGCTGGCTTGCTCGGCGTTCGAGGCGCTGCGGCGGGTGATAACGAAATCAACCACCAGGTCGTATGTGCCCGCAGGCGCAGAGCCCGCTTCAACCGTCATGCCGCGCACGCCGTATTTGGCTTCGCGCTCAAAACTTTTGTGGCCCTTGGAGCCCAGAACCTTCACGCCGTAAACTTCGCCCTTATCATTTAGTTTATACTGAACGTGGGCACAGCCAGAGCGGCCAGCACGGGCAGCCCACTTGCCGATTTCGGCGTCGAATGACGTAATTTTTGGTCCCTGAACTGGTGTGTTGTCCCCGAAAGCTGCACCACAGAACAAGGTTGCAGCCAATACTGTCGTTACGGTCTTTTTCATAGATCCCCCGTTTGGATTGAATAGAGTACCAGCCTTGAGACAATCCAAAGCTCATCCCCCTCAACTTTTTTTCAATAACTTAGGTTAGAAAAAAGAAGACCTTGGATTAAGGTCTTCTTTTCAATGAGTTAGAGTGAAAAAAAATTCACTACCCCATAAGGGATGGGCCCACAGATGGCGGTGCCGGGCGAAAGGCCTTCACCAGATAGGGCATGGCGCCGTGCAGGTAGGTCAGGAACGGCCAAACCACGATATGAAGGTGGCTGCCACGCGGTATCTCAACAGCCGCCACCAGCAGCAGCAAGAGAAACGGCGATGCCAGAAGCAGGCCGCCGCGTTGCTTCTTGTCCTTCACACCTAGATAGATAAAGGTTGGCTTGCGGGCAATCAGCGCGATCAAAATGGGGATCACATAAGCAGTCAGCACCCACACCGCAAATACAATGCCTGCGTAATGGGCCAGGTCCATCAGGCCTGGCGGGTGCTGGAACCAGTCGTTGACCGCGGAAATCACCAATACCCAACTGGGTGTCGACACGCCCGCCAGTCCAACAACCAGCCGCGTGATTGCCCGAAACTTCTTCCAGCCTTCGGCCTCCAGAATACGTTCGTGATGGCACATCCACATCAGGGCCAGGCATAGGATTTCCATGCTGAAGGTCAGTTCCCACCACCAGCGCGACTGCAGGAGCGAAAAAGCCGCGCCGCCCGGGAAAAAATAGAAGGCCATCATGATGGTGAGGTTGGCACCAACAAACAACAGGGCCAAAGCACCCGCCATGGCCCTTTGATCATATATCTTCTTGCCGAACAGTGTCATTCCTCACCCCTACACGCCCCCCCTTTGAGAGGTGACATGCTCATGTTTATCGAAAAAGCTTACGATTTTCCTAAGCGTCGCCTTGCGGCAGGGCCTACAGTTCTTCAGCCGGATTTCGAGGGGGCCTGAACGACACGATAAGGTAGGGTACTGCTCCCTGCAGGTAAAAAAGGAAGGGCGCGTAGATATAGTGCAGATAGCCACCCCGCGAGATCTCTTCCACCGACAAGAGGACAGCCAAAAGGATCGGGCTGACGCCCAGAAGGATCTTATACCACCGGCCCCGTGCCAGGAACCATGGCAGCACAATCCGGCGCCTGCCGACGCATTCAAGGGTCCACATCACCAGCCAGGCCACCGCCCAGACAGCCAGGCACACCGAAATGGTAAGATTGAGCGTCATGAGGCTGGGTCCCGTCTTGAACCAGCCGAAAAGAATGCCCGCAAGGGCAATCCAGACCGGCAGCAATACCGCCGCCAGGCCGGACAAGAGCTGCAGCAAGCTGACAAGCGCCCGCCACCCTGTTGACGCCTTGACCTTGTCGATATGGGTGAACCAGATGAAGGCTGCGCACAGGATCTGGGAATTCAGGACAATCTCCCACCACCAGCGGGACGTGGTCAGGCCCTCGGCCTGCCCCAGGCCGCTGATATAGTCGCTGGCAAGCATGGACAGCACGACACCGACGATCAGCATCGCCGCCGCACCCAACAGGGCCCTGTTGCCTACAAAACGCATCGCTGCCACCTGGCTAGATATCTCCAAGCCATACGATAGCGTCAAAAGTTAAGAAAATTGTTTATTGGCTGATATTTAAATATCGCTGTCGCGGGGGGATGCATGCCGCGCCTTGCGGAAATAGGGCAAGGCCCCCTGCAGGTACAGGAGGATGGGCACGAAAATACTAAGTGCGCTGCTGCCCTGCCACCAGATTGAAATGGCGATCAGGAGCGCCGTGAGCGTCGGCCAGAAGGCCAACAGCCACACATGGGGCCGGAATTTGAGGGGTGAGGTATTGTCACTGCCGGCCGACGGCCGCGCCATCAGCCATACTATGATGGGCACCACAAAGTTCCCCACCGCCCACAGCGCCGCACCGGCGATCATCAGGAGATACACCTCCTTTTCGCCCGGGGCTTCGCGAAACCAGTCCATATAGGCGGCCAACAGCATGATCCCGACGGGGTAAGACACGGAAATCACGCCAGTGACAAAATGGACGATGGCGCGCATACGCCACCAGCCATGGGAAAAGATGATCCGGTTGTGGTGGCAGAACCACATGAAGGCCAGACACAGGATCTGCAGGTTCAGGACGATTTCCCACCACCAGCGGGATACAAGGGCGCCGGTGCCGAAAATGTCAGGCAACAGATAGAAGGCCATCATGATGGACAGAATGGCGCCGATGATCATCATCGCCAGTCCGCCCATCAGGGCCCTGCTATCGTGAATCTTGCGTGCAGTCACCAACTCTGGCCTTCCTGGGAGCTTCTTACTGCTGCTTGACCGTGCGGCCATCCTTCATCACGAAGTCTACATCCAGGAGCTCCTTGATGTCATCAAGCGGGCTGCCGTCTGTGGCGATGATGTCGGCGATCTTGCCTGCCTCGATGGTGCCAAGGCTGTCGGACATATCGATCAGGTCGGCGGCGTTCACCGTGGCCGACTTCAGGATGTCCATTGCGCTCATGCCGGCTTCATGCATCAGCACGGCTTCCTGCGCGTTGGTGCCGTGCCTGGAGACGCCGCTGTCGGTCCCGAACGCGATCTTCACACCGCCCTTGTAGGAGCGCTTGAAGTTTTCCATCATGTCGCCACCCACGCGAATAGCCTTCGCCTTGATGTCCGTGGACATGAAGTTGCTGGTTTTGGCCATATTCACAACTGTATCGCCCGCCAGCAGCGTCGGCACCAGATAAGCACCATTTTTCTTGAACAGGCGGATCGATTCCTCGTTGGCGTAAGACCCATGCTCGATGCTGTCGACACCGGCCCGGAGCGCCGCGTTGATGCCCTGCGCCGCGTGGGCATGCGCCGCCACCTTGCGGCCAAGGCCGTGGGCGGTATCCATGATGGTTTTGAGTTCTTCGTCGGTCATCTGCTGGCCGGTGCCTGTGTTGGTATCCGACAGCACACCGCCTGTGGCCGTGATCTTGATGACGTCCGCACCGAACTTCACAGCGTAGCGAACAGCCCGCAGGCAGTCGTCTGCCCCGTCACAGATGGTTTTGGAGGTGAATTTCTCCAGCAGCTCGTGGCGCAAGCCGTCCACATCGCCGTGGCCGCCCGTGGCCGCCACACTGCTGCCAGCCGCGATAATGCGCGGGCCATCAACCCAGTGGTTTGCCGTGGCTTTCCGAAGCGCGAAGACCGACTGCGGCTCTGACCCCAGGTCGCGGACGGTCGTGAACCCGGCCTGAAGCGTGCGCTTGGCGTACATGACACTGCGCATGGCGGTATCTTCAGCAGACATCTGCAGGCCTTCGCGGAACTGGTCTGGGCCCAGTTCGCCCTGGATGTGCACGTGCATGTCCATCAGGCCTGGCATCACGAAGCTGTCCTTGAGGTCCACAAGCGTGGCGTCCGCGCCAAACTCCGATGCGGCAACAAAGCCGTCGCGTACTTCTTTGATGCGGTTGTCTTCAACAACGATGGTTTTGTTCTTGGCCGGCGCCTTGCCCGGCACCGCCAACAGTTCGCCCGCGTGAATGACCTTGATATCCGCGGCCCATGTGGCTGCAGTTGAAATCAGGGCTGCTCCCAGCCCCAGTGCCAGCAAACCTGCTTTTCTTGATGACGCGCCCATGGCTGTCCCTCCCGTTTTATTATGATCGCTACCATTAATTGGCGCGCAGTCTTACACACCGACGGTAAAAGTCAATTCAGGGGATTAAGATTAGATTAAAGACGGAAACATTTAGCGCGAAGCTACCACCGGCACGTCCTGAAGGCCCGTAATCGCCAGCTCTTTCAAATACATATGCACGCGGCCCATGTCGGTCTGCAGCTCTGCCCGTACCGGCAAAAGATAGCCGCCCTCGCCTTGGCTCATGACCCAGAATTTAGGCGGCGTGTCTTCGTCTTCGCCGTTCTTTTCAGCCTTACGGCGACGCTTTTCCCGTTCCTTCTCAAGCTTCTTCTTTTCTTTTTCTGTCAGGATACGCTTGCCCGCGACCAGTTGGCCGCCAATGACACATTCATGGGCGGGCCCGGCAAAATCCGTGTGGCGGCTGGCCTCGATCTCGACCAGCTCGGCGCTGCAGCGAACCTGCCATTCGAAAACGGTGGAACCATCGAACACCTGGATGGCAAAAGGCTCTGCCGCCTGGGCTTCGGTGATGCGGGCGCGCAGGAGGGCAATCGCAAGCGACGCTGGGTCAGGCCCACGGCGCAGATCTGCAGGGACTTCCTCCCGCGGGTATTTCTTTTCCCATTTTTCGGGCCAGTCCTGCTCGATTTCCTTGAGCATGCCATCGGGCGCAAAACGGAGCGTACGGGTATAGTCCTCGCCTTCCCAGTGGCCGGCAGACACATATTCGCGTGGCAGCACATCACCGTCTACCACCACGCCCGTGGACCGCAACTCGCTGCGGCCGTTGGCGAACAGCTTCGCCAGCCCGCGCATGCGGAAGTCAATCGCAAGGTCATAGGTTTCCGGGGCCAGGTCGGCACGGGCCTCAACGGTTGAGACCAAGAGCCCCTTCCAGATAAAGTCGTAGGTTGCCTCAAGCCGCTCGGCGGCCAGGGTTTGCCCGCTTCCCACCAGGGCCAGAAGGCCCCCTACAACCATGCCAGTATGTTTCTTCATCCAGTCCACTTCCCTCATTCCCGAAACCAAGATTGCTGCAAAACCGTTTCAACTGCAACAGATGGATGGTTTAGGACAAGTGAGGCCATAAGAAGGCCGCAGTCGGGCATTCCGGGTAGGCGTTCCTTAGCGACCACTGGTGCCGTTTGCTGTGCCGTCCATCGAGAGTTTGCTGAGGTACAGGCCCACAAGCCCCTTTTCGCTTGGCACCTGCGCGCGAACCGGCATCAACCGGTCGCTTTCGCCCATGGCCATCAGCCACACCTTCGGGGTTACGTCCGCCAGATCTACTGCCTTGCGCCGACCGCGTGGGCCTCGTTTCACCATTTTTTTCGCCTTTTCTTCCTTCAGGAGCTTGCCTGCCACGGTTGTGGTTTCAAGCGCGCATTCGAAGGCCTGCCCGGTAATCGGCGAATGCTTCGACCGTTTCAGTGTCACCGGCTGGGCTGCGCAGCCAAGCTGCCAGTCCACCACCGCTTCGCCGTCGAAGCTTCTGAGCATGATCGGCTTGTCCATAGCGTCTGCGCTGAAGTTCACAGGGTTCTGCATCAGGGAGACAAACAGTGATGCCGGGTCCGGCCCGGTTTTCATGGCCTCCGGCACAGCCTCCCGGGCATTCTTTTTCAGCCAGTCTTCCGGGCGCGTGGCCTCATAGGCCGCCAGGTGACCGTCGGTGCCGTACCTCAGTTTTTGCGAAAAGGCATCACCGTCCCAGTATCCGTCCGCGTCCAAAGCTTCCGGCTGCACGCCGCCATCCGGCAACAATTGCCCGGAAATTTCGAACGTGCCGTGCCCACCGGTGGCCATTTTCAAAAGGCCGTGGGTCTTGATGTTGATACCCAGGAAATAATGGCTGCCGTCAAGCTCAGTAACGGTTTCCGCCGTTGAAACGTGAAAACCCTTCCAGATCAGGTCGTAAGTAGCCTCGATCCGCTCAGGCGCGGCAAAGGCAGGCTGGGCAAGGCCTAGAAGGCTGAAGGCGGCAAGGGACAGCAAAAAGCGCATGGTACGATCCTCGTAACAAGTGTGCTCCCTTACCAGTTTCCATATTCAAGAATAGGGCCAAATATTTCGTTAAGGCCTGCAGACAATTTTTTTGCATCATGGCCAGACAAGCGGCAAGAGGACGGCTGTCGCAAGACCATTGACCGTCATGGCGAAGGCTGCCGCCGCCCCCATGGTGTCCGACAGCCTTACCGCTTCGGCGGTGCCGATGGCATGCCCGGCGGTGCCGAGCGCCAGCCCGGTGGCCACATCATCATCCACGCCAAGCGCACGCATGAACCACGGGCCCACAAGGGCGGCGAACAGGCCCGTCACCACCACAACAGCCGCCGCGATCGAGGCCACACCGCCAATACTCTCCACCACCGTGACTGCGAGCGGCGTGGTGATGGATTTGGTGCCAAGGCTTGCGGTAAGCGCCGCCGGTGCGTCCAGAAGGATGGCTGGCAACAAGGCGCTCATGACACCGCTGATCGATCCGCCTGCGATGGCTGCCAGCACGGCGCGCTTGTTGGCCTTCACCGCACCCCAACTGCGAAAGAGCGGTACCGCGAGGCCGACAACCGCTGCCGCCAGCAAAACGCCCAAGCCATCCGTGGCCGTCAGATAGGCCTCAAGACCAGCTTCATGGACGCTGAACCAGGCCAGCAGAACCGCTGACGGCAGCAGGATCGGGTGGGCATAGGCACGGTGGCCCAGCCGCTGGTATATCCGGTCGGCGATCAGGAACAGGACAACTGTCACTATAGGCCAGATCATCAACTCCCCCCCTGCCCGCGCGCCAGCAGCCGATAAAGGAAGGCTGTGACCAACAGGCCAACAAGCGTGCTCGCGCTGATGGCCAGCAAAAGCACCAGCGGCGCAGACAGCACCAGCGCCTTGACCCCAAGAAGCGCCACGATGGGCGGGATGAACAACAGCGGGAAAATCCGGATCAACGTGTCTGAGCCTGCGGCAATACCTGCAGGCACGCGGCGCATCAGCAACAGGAGGGCCGTGAGCATCAACAAGCCTAGAATGGGGGCGGGGAATGGCAGCGCAAAGGCGCGCACCAGAAAGGCTGCGCCATAGAGAAACGCCATCAGGATCAACACACCAAGAAGCGACCGTGCCACGTTACCTATCATGAAACTGGGGCCTTCCACACAAACAAGAACGGGATAAACCGTAGGGCTTATCCCGTTTTCGTCAATCCTGTTGTTCGGAACTGCCTCAGCCTGCGCGGACCCGGGCGAGGAAATCGTCTGTATGGTTCGTCAGCGTGCCCGCAAGCGCTTCAAGCTGCTCGATCGCCGCCAGAACGCTCACCGCCGCTTCTTCCGATGACCGCGCGCTGCCCTCGACCGACTGGGCGTCCTGGGCTGCCGTGCGGGTACCTTCAGATGCCTGGCGGACGGAATTGGCGATATCGTGGGTGGCTGCGTCCTGCTCCTCCACCGCTGCAGCGATGGCGCTGGAGCCATGATTGATGGACTTGATCACATCGGCGATGGCGTTCATCGCGTTCACCGCGCCCTCGGTTGCGTCCTGCACGGCGGCGATACGCTCGTGGATACCTTCGGCGGCCTGCGCGGACTGGCCGGCCAGGTTTTTCACCTCGGTCGCCACAACGGCAAATCCCTTGCCCACCTCGCCCGCGCGCGCTGCCTCAATGGTGGCATTGAGCGCGAGCAGGTTGGTCTGTTCCGCGATTTCGGTGATCAGCGACACCACGCCACCAATTTCCCTGGCGCGCTCAGACAGCAGCGCAATCTGGCTGGATACCGCTTCGGATTTCTCCACCGCTTCCGCCGTCAGTCGGGTGGATTGGTCCACCTGCTGGGCGATCTCACTGGTCGAGGACGAAAGCTCTGTCGCGGCACCCGAAACCGATTCCACATTGTTGGATGCGTCCATGGTGGCGTTCGCGATCCGCGCCGCGCTGTCCATGCCGGACCGGGCCTGCGCCTGCATGTGCGCCGCCGTTTCCTTGATGGAGACAGACATATCCGCCACCTCGCGCACGATTTCCTGCACGCTGCCTTCAAATTCCTGCGCAAGACGCTCTAGCATCTCGCGTTTCTCTTCGGCCTGACGGGCTTCCTGAACGGCCTGCTCTGCCCTCAGGGCTTCGGCTTCCTCTTTCGCCGCCAGCGCTTCATCCGCCGCCACTTTGGCTTCCTCAGCCGCCAGTTTGGCGCGGTCTTCCGCTTCGCGGGCTTTTTCCGTTTCAACCACGGCCAGCGCGTGCTGGTCATGCACCTGCACGAACAGGCCCTGCACTTGGGAAGTAACCCAGAAAAGGCCAGCGGAGAGAACACCGAAGGCGACAACCTCGAAGCCTGCCTCAAGGATCGTACTATCGGCCCCCATAACCATTTGAGGGGCCACCAGCGTGCCGATGATGAAATAAAGCGACGTGGTCAGGCTTGCGGTTGCCAGCGTGCGCCAGCAGAAGGTGGACGACAGCAGCGCGATCACCGTGGCGAAATAGATATTCACATCCTTTTGCCAGACGTGGCCTTCATAAAGCGCCACCAGCGCGCCGGATGTCAGCACCATCGAGACTGCCAGCACCATGCGCCCCACCCTTGGCGGCGACGCCAGCTTCACGGCAGCGGTGGCCAGCGCGGAAAGCCCGGCAATGATGCCGGTGATCAGCCACATATTGTCGCTGCCGGCCCACCAGCCGTGAACGATGGCCGCGGGCACGTGCGCCCACAAAAACAGCACAAGGATGTTCACCACCTTTGCGCGGATGCCGTCCAGGCCTTCGAATGTCTCACTCATCAATATATCCCCAAATACATATGGTTGGTTGAAACCTACCAGCACCATAGTGAAGTGCCTGTAAATGAAGCGTAAATCGCGTTCACTTTTTAGCGACAGATTTACGCAGCCTGATCTCCCCCATGTCGGGTCATCCCCTCCTTGGGCATCCATTCTTGCCTGTCGAGCCTTGACCCGGAGGGCCATGGCTCCATTTCAGATGCATTAAGGGAGCCTATATATGTTCAAGATTTTCTTTGAGGACATTGACGTTGGTCAAAAAGAAGCGTTCGGCGCCTACAAGGTGACCCGCGAGGAAGTCATCGACTTTGCCTCCAAATATGACCCGCAACCTTTCCACCTGGACGAGGAATTCGCCAAACAGTCTGTCTTCGGCGGCCTGTGCGCATCCGGCTGGCACACCTGCGCCATGATGATGCGCATGATGGTGGACCATATGTCTGCAAAGGGTTTCGCTGGCCTTGGCAGCCCGGGCATTGACGGCATTCAGTGGAAGAAGCCGGTGTTCCCCGGCGACGTGCTATCAATGGAAGGCGAAGTGACCGCCAAGCGTGACAGCGCCTCCCGCCCCAACCTGGGGCTGGTGAAATCCACCTATCTGATCAAGAACCAGAAGGGCGAAGTGGTGATGACGCTCAAAAGCAACGTGATGGTCGCCAAACGGGGGTAAGAAGCCCCCGGGGCTAGCCCCAATACAGCCGCATCGGGTTATCGACCAAGAGCTTGTGGCGCTTCTCGTCTGTATCCGCGATGTGGGGGATGATGTCGACCAGGTGGCCGTCGTCCACCATATGGGACTTGAGGTTGGGGTGTGGCCAGTCCGTGCCCCACAGAACCCGGTCCGGGAACAGGTCCACGACCTTTTTGGAAAACGGGATCACATCCTCATAGAGCGGTGGGCCGCTGGCGAGCGTCAGCCGCTCCGGGCACGTTACCTTGCACCAGAAGTTTTCATTGTCCTGCATCAGCTTCAGGAACAGCGCGAAATCCGGACCATCCACCGGTTTGGCCACATCCGGGCGGCCCATATGGTCAACCACCACATCGGTGGGCAGGGACGCGAAGAAGTCATAATATTCTTCAAGGTCTGCAGCCTCGAAATAGATCACGATGTGCCAGCCAAGGCGCTTGATACGGTGGGCGATTTCCATCAAGGGGCCAGTGGGCGGTGTATCCACCAGGCGCTTGACGAAATTGAAGCGCACGCCGCGCACGCCTGCCGCGTGAAGCGCGTCCAGCTCATCGTCTGTCACGTCCGGGCGCACGGTCGCCACGCCGCGCGCCATGCCGCCAGAATGCTCCAGCGCGTCCACCAGCGCCCGGTTATCGGCCCCGTGGCAGGTGGCCTGCACGATCACATTCCGGGAAAAGCCAAGGAAATCCCGCAGATGCCACAGTTGGTCCTTGGAGGCGTCACACGGCGTGTACTTGCGTTCCGGCGCGAAGGGGAACTGGTCCCCCGGCCCAAACACATGACAGTGGGCATCCACGGCGCCTGCGGGCGGCTGGTATGTGGGCTTCGTGGGGTTTGGGTGCCAATCCAGCCAGCCTTCGGTTTTGGTGAAGCCAGCCATGCTTATTTCCCGACAGACTTGAGGTAGGCATCCAGGCGCGGGTACACCCGCCGGGCATTGCCTTCAAACACCTTGTATTTGTCCGCGTCTGACAGATCGAGCGCATCAACATAGCTGCGGGTGTCGTCGAAATACCGGCCGGTCTGCGGGTCAATGCCGCGCACTGCACCAACCATTTCGGAACCGAAAAGAATATTGTCGATATCGATAACATCAAACAAAAGGTCGATACCCGGCTGGTGATAGACGCAGGTATCGAAATAGATGTTCTTCATCACATGGGTATCCAGTGACGGCTTTTTCAGCATGTCCGCCAGCCCGCGATAGCGGCCCCAGTGGTATGGCACCGCGCCGCCACCGTGGGGGATGATGAACTTCAGCTCAGGGAAATCCTTGAACAGGTCCCCTTCAAGGAACTGCATGAAAGCGTTGGTGTCTGCCGCGATATAATATGACCCGGTCGCGTGGAAGGTGGGGTTGCAGGACCCGGACACATGGATCATCGCAGGCACTTCCAGTTCCACCATCTTTTCATAGAAAGGATACCAATAGCGGTCCGTCAGCGGTGGGCTGTTCCAGTGCCCGCCTGATGGGTCCGGGTTCAGGTTGCAGCCGACGAAACCAAGTTCCGTGACGCAGCGCTCCAGCTCCTTGATGGAATTGTCCATGGTGCCGCCCGGCGTTTGCGGCAGTTGGCACACACCGATGAAGGTATCCGGGTACAGGTCCATCACCCGTTTGATCAGGTTGTTGCAGGCGACCGACCAGTCAAGGGATGTGTCAGCATCGCCCACATGGGGCTCCATCCTTGACGCACGCGGCGAGAAAATCGTCATGTCGTGGCCGCGTTCGCGCAACAGCCGAAGCTGGTTGGCTTCAATGCCTTCGCGGATCTCATCGTCGCTCATCTCCGGGCTGGCGGGCTTGGGCAGGCTTGGGTCCTTCAGGCGCGCCTTCTGCTGCTCGCGGTAGTCCAGATGTGGCTGTGGGACAATGGTCTGATGGCCATGACAATCGATAATCATGAGACACCTTCTTTCTTGGATGAGATGGTTTCAAGGAGTTCAATGAGCGGCATATCGGTCGGGTCTATCTGCAATTCTGCCGACCAATCCTGCCGCCGTGCGATCGCGTCGCTCAGCAGCGGTACCATGCCGGCGTCCGATACGGTTTTCGCCACTTCGCGCATTTCCTCTGCGCGTCGCTTGCCGTGGATCAGTGCCCGCGACATCATGTAGGTGGATAGATCCGACCATTCGAGACCGGGGAACAGGTCGCCCAGCGATTTGATCACCGTGTCTTCCACCCCGTAATGATGGGCGGATGCCAGCGCCTCGGTCACCAGGGCTTCAACGCCCTTGACTATCACACTGCGGCACATTTTGGCCGCCGACGCCTGACCGTATGTCGCAGAGAAAAAGGTAACGCCCTTGAAGCCAAGATCATGCGCAACATCGGTGAAGGATAGCGCATGATCGCCGCCCACCAGCATTGGCGCCTGAATGCGCTTCGGGCCAATGGGGGACATGATTGATGTTTCCACATAGCGCCCGCCTGCCTCGTTAATCGCCATCGCGGCATCGATCTTGGTCTTGGGCGACGCACTGTTGACGTCCATGAACCAGGCGCCTGCTTTCATGTGCCCTACGCAGCTTGCCGCGGCCTCGCCGGTCCGTTCCGCGGTCACGGCGCTTATAACCAGATCAGCGTCCGCGACAGCGTCCGCGGCCGAGGTGCAGGCGGTCACTGCTTCATGGTTGGGCAACGCCTTGCTTGGCTTGCTGTCTGGATTGGGGAACTGGATATCATAGGCCGTGAGCGCCGCGCGGCCGAGACCGGCCAGATCTTCAGCCAGTGTCTGCCCCACTTCCCCGAAACCGATCAGCGCAACCTTCATGATGAAGCCCCTCCGAACAAGCGGGCGGGCACAAACACATCGCCCTGCATCAGTTTCATGGCTGTGCGGATCAGCGCCGACTTGCGGGCTTCATAGCCGCCCGATGTCTTTTCAACCACCACGTCGACCGAGAAGAAACCGGTCGGGTGCTCGATATCAAGTTGGCCGGAGCCTGCTTTGGCCTGGTCGGCCATGCCGTATGCCACCGACCCTTCGATCATGGCGGCTGAGGCAAGGCTGACGGCCCCCAGCACCCCGATGGCGTCATGAACACGGTGCGGGATGAAGGTACGGCTGTTCAGATACCCGCCGGACGTGGGCGCGGACACCAGTGACATTTTCGGCACCGTTTTCTGGGAAACGTCCCCCAAATTCATATCTCGCCCGGCCTTGAGGCGAATGGCTTCAATCCGGGCTTTCAGGTCAGCGTTGGCTTCAAGCTCTGCCGGGCTTTCGCTGCCGGTCAGGCCGAAATCCTCGGCGCGCAACACAACAACCGGCATGCCGTTGTCAACACAGGTAACCTCAACCCCGTCATAGGTGTCAGTGGCATGTCCTGTGGGCAAAAGCGCGCCGCACGATGACCCGGCAACATCCCGGAAATCGAGCGGGATGGGGGCCGCAGGCGTGGGCACGCCCGAGATATAGCAATCCCCTTCATAGACCACCTTCCCGCCGCGCGTGGGCACATAAGCCGCCGCGATTGCGCCTGTATTGACCATTTTGATGGTGACCTTGGTCTCACCTTCCTGAGGCGCAACAAGGCCAGCTTCAATCGCCCAGGGGCCAACGCCCGCCAGCATATTGCCGCAATTTTGGCTATCTGACACTTCGGGCTTGTCCACCACCACCTGCAGGAAAAGATAGTCCACATCGATGCCGTCCTCATCCGACGGGCCAATGATCGCCACTTTGCTGGTGAGCGGATGCGCCCCGCCAACACCGTTGATCTGGCGCACGTCCGGCGACCCCATGGCCGCCAGCAAAACCTGATCGCGCAGCGCGGGATCATCAGGCAGTTCGTCCCGGTGGATGAACAGCCCTTTCGAGGTCCCGCCCCGCATCAGTGTGGCCTTGAAGGATCGCAGCATCAGCCCTTCCAGTCTGCCTGATCAACGTACACCAGGCCTTTTTCTGCCAGTCGCTCGCGCATGCTGTAGATATCAAGGCCAAGCTCGCCCGCCGCCAGGCGCTCGCGCTTGGCTTCCTCGTTCGCGATCCGGGCCTTGGCCTTTTCAAGCACAGCTTCGGCTTCATGGCGCGCGACAACAACAACGCCGTCGTCGTCCGCGATCACCAGATCACCCGGGTTCACCAGTTGCCCGGCGCACACCACGGGCACATTCACGCTGCCGAGCGTTTCCTTGACCGTGCCTTGGGAGAAAACGCAGTTGGACCAAACAGGGAACCCCATCTGGCGCAGGTCGCGCGTGTCGCGCACGCCCGCGTCAATCACCAGGCCACGTACGCCGCGCGCCATCAGGGACGTGGCCAGCAGGTCACCAAAATAGCCCGCGTCAGACGGGGACGTGGGCGCCAGCACGAGGATATCGCCTGCCTGGCACTGTTCCACCGCCACGTGGATCATCCAGTTGTCGCACGGTGGCGCGCTGATGGTCACCGCGTTGCCTGCAATGAAGCTGCCTGTCTGGATCGGGTTGATACCTGCGGCCAGAAGCCCCTTGCGCCCTTGCGCTTCATGCACCGTGGCGACGCCCAGGTCACCATCCAGATACTGCTGGACGATGGCGTCTTCCACGCGCTTGATGTTTGTAACGACAACACTCATTTTTAGCCTCCTGAAGGGCCCCGATCAGAAATCTTCTGTTCAGAAATCTTCTGTATCGATGGTTGGCCGGATACCTTCCGGGTACCGGTGCCCGGCAACGGTTTCCTGATTGATCAATTGGTCGATCTGCTCGGCGACGGCAGCTGGGATTTGCCAGTCCCACCGCGCGATGTTTTCTTTCATGTGGTTAACATTGGCCGTGCCCGGGATAACATGCACATGCGCCCCGCGCGACAGCACCCAGGCCAGGCAAAGCTGGGCCGGTGTCACGCCCTGTTCAGTGGCAATGGCGCCAAAGGCCTGCGCCAGCTTGGCGTTCACTGGCCAGTTTTCCGCATTGAAGCGCGGCATGGATATCCGGATATCCTTGTCCGCGAACTTGGATGGGTCATCAACGCCGCCCGCCAGCACGCCGCGCGCAACCGGCGAATAGGCCACCAGCGCAACACCCAGTTTTGCCGTGGCCTCCAACACACCCAGTTCCACGTTCCGTGTCCAGGGCGAATATTCATTCTGCAGCGCCAGCATCGGGTGCTCCGCGTGCGCCTTGGTCAGCGTGTCTACCGATACCTCACTGAGGCCATATCCGCCGATCTTGCCGGCGTCGATTGCGTCCTTGAGCGCACCGACAGACTCCTCAATCGGCACCTGGAAATCGCGCCTGTGCAGATAATAGAGGTCGATATGGTCGGTCTTGAGGCTTTCAAGGCTGATATCAATCGCCTTCTTGATGCTCGCGGGCGTGCAGTCGATATAACGCTTCTTGCCGTCGATGATGATCCCGGTCTTGGACGCGAGGAAAAATTCGTCCCGCCTGTGGGAAACGGCCTTGCCAACCAGCTTTTCATTGGCGCCCAAGCCGTAAAGCCGGGCTGTATCAAAGTGGTTATAGCCGCTGTCCAGCGCTTCATTCAAAAGCTGGATGGCCTCTTCCTCGGTTGGCGGCACGCCGTAAGCGTGGCTCACATTCATGCAGCCAAGGCCAACCGGGTTCAGCGAATGCTTCCCTATGGAACGAAACCCTGCTGTCATGACTGCAGCTGCTTTTCAAGCTGGTCCAGCACCTGGTAGCACGGCATGACTTTCTGAACCGAGGAGTTCGGCTCCCGCCCTTCGCGGATGGCGGCGAAAAACTCGCGGTCCTGCAGCTCGATCCCGTTCATGGACACATCCACGTTCGATACATCGATCGGCTTCTCGTAGCCATCCACAAGGTCGTCATAGCGCGCCATATAGGTGCCATTGTCGCAGATATAGCGGAAGAAGGTGCCAAGCGGTCCGTTGTTGTTGAAGGACAGCGACAGCGTACAAATCTTGCCGGTCTCTGTTTTGAGCTGGATGGACATATCCATGGCGATGCCAAGATCCGGATGGTGCGGGCCTTCGATTGCATTGGCCTGAACCACCTTTTCGCCGGTCTGATACTGGAACAGGTCAACCGTGTGCGCCGCGTGGTGCCACAGCAGATGATCGGTCCAGGACCGGGGCTCGCCCTTGGCATTCATGTTGGTGCGGCGGAAAAAGTAAGTTTGCACATCCATCTGCTGGATCGACAGCTCACCCGCCTTGATGCGGTTATGCACCCACTGGTGCGACGGGTTGAAGCGCCGCGTGTGGCCCACCATACAGACAAGGCCTGTCTCTTTCGCCAGCTTCAGCACGGCTTCAGCGTCTTCACGGCTGTCCGCCAGCGGGATTTCCACCTGCACATGCTTGCCCGCCTTCATGCACTGGATGGCTTGCGCCGCGTGCATCTGGGTGGGCGTGCACAAAATGGCCGCTTCCACGCCCGGAATATCCAGCGCCTCCTGCAGATCTGTTGTTACTGTGGCAATGCCGTGGGCGTCAGCCACCTTCTGGGTGCTGTCCATCTCGCGACCCACCAGGGCCACGACTTCCACACCATCGATATTCTTGATGCCATCCAAGTGCTTTTCACCAAAAGCACCGGCACCAGCAACAATTACCTTCATCACTCTTTCTCCAACACAATATGGCCAACGGCCGTATTTGATGCGGGTACATGATAATGCCGGTGCAGCTCGCGCACATTCTTGCCAAGCGCACCCCGCATGATCAGCCACATCACCATTTCAATACCTTCGGAGCCACTTTCCACCAGATATTCCTTGTGCTGCAAGTACCTTAGGCGCTCAGGGTTTGCCGTCAGGTCATCCAGGAAGGCCTGGTCAAACTCGGCATTGATCAGCCCGGCGCGGGGGCCCTGCAACTGGTGGCTCATGCCGCCCGTGCCCCAAATCTGTACATTCAGGTCCTCGGGGAAGCTTTCAACCGCGCGGGCAATGGCTTCGCCCAGCACCCAGCAGCGGTTGCCCGTTGGGGGTGGGTAGGTCACCACATTCACGGCAAGCGGAATAACCTTCACCGGCCAGGCCTTGGGCTGATCATAAATCAGCGACAACGGCACCGTCAGCCCGTGGTCGACATCCATCTGGTTGATGATGGTCATGTCTATCTCGTCCAGAATGCAGGACTGGGCAATGTGCCATGCCAGATCCGGGTGGCCTTCCACCTTCGGGACCGGCCGCGGCCCCCAGCCTTCGTCCGCGGGCTGAAATTCTTCCGCACATCCGATCGCGAAGGTCGGGATGATATTCATGTCGAACGCGCTGGCGTGGTCATTGAATACCAGGATCACCACGTCGGGGGCCTGCTCTTTCTGCCACTCGCGCGTCCATTTGTAGCCTTCGAAAACCGGCTTCCAATAGTCTTCCTCGGTCTTACCCAGATCCATCGCGGCGCCAATCGCCGGTACGTGGCTGGTTGCAATACCTGCTGTTAACTTCGCCATCAGTAACCACCCTTTTTCGATCTCAGGCCCTCTGGCGACCGACCGCCCGCAAGCATCATCGCCTGATATTCCTCAACTGAAACGCCCGTCATAGTGCTGACGGCCTGCACGAAACTCTTGCCGTCGCAGGAGAACAGCTTGGCAAGGAAATAGATGTTGCCGCCAAGATCCAGCGCCCGGTTATAGTCACGGTCCAGCACGGCCTGATTCTGTTCGGCCGTCATTGGAAACTTTTCCAGGTAAGCGGCTTCATCCTTGCGGAAGGCTTCCCGGTTCTCTTCTTTCATCAGGCTCATGCAGAACTGATTGAGCCAATAACCCTTGCGGGCGCGGGCGGCGGTAAAAACCCGGGTTCCGGGAATATCCTCCAACTCCTCTAGATACTCATGAATATCTGTCATTCTTTTCACCATTCATATGTCAGCAGGAAGAAAGCCCGACACAGCGACGCTTGAGATACACTTGCCGCCGAAACACTCATGAAAATGAGGAAATGCCATACTTCCAATAGCTCCCCTTCATTCTAGAAACTCGAGCCGTGAAGTCTAATTCGTTTTAAAAAACAATATAACAAAATTAGAATTAACTAATTACGGATCGCCGAAGAAGATGAATGAAATCCTTCTGGATGGGCGAGGGGAACCAGTCATCTCTTGTGGTTATTCCGATTGGTCTCTGCTCCGAGAGGCCCGGCACATCCAGGATTGACACCCAGTCAAGCTCCAGCTCGGCCCGAAGCTGATCCTTCGACACCAGCGACAGGAAATCACCTTCAAGCAGAAGCTCCCGGATTGTCATGATGGACCCGCATTCAACCGGGGTTTGAGGCAAGTCACCCTCTGTGAAAAGCCCGGCCCACAGCTTCCTGATTGGCGTTCCCGCCCCTGAAACGATCCAGGGATACTGCGCATAATCAGCTTCGGTCAGATTTTTTCGCCCCGCCAGCGGGTGGTTCTTGCGCGCCACAATCACCGGCTTGTCATGGAACAACAGCTCCTGCTCAACGGGCCCCGCCTCAACCTCCGGCCTCAAGGCGCCCAACAGGAAATCCAGATCACCGTTACACAGATGATCGTAAAGCTCCGCGCGCGATCCCTCCATCACCGAAACACGCACGCCGGGATGAATTTTATGGAAGGCACTGACGGCAGCGGGCAAAAGTTTCGCCCGCGACAGAGGCATGGCGCCAACCCGGATCAGGCCGGCCCAGCGCCCCTGATGTCCCTGCACCTCATAGATGCCGGTCTCCAGTTCCGTTTTTGCAAGCTTGCAGCGGCTGTAGTATCGCTTGCCCTGCCCCGAGAGCATGATCCGGTTCCCCACCTTCTTCACCAGATTATAGCCAAGGATGGCAGACAGGTCGTTGACCGACCGGTGGAGCGCCGAAGCGGCCAGGCCGGTTCGCACCTGGGCCAGCTTGTAGCTGCCGGCTTCCGAGAGCTCGATCAGCGCCCGCATGTGGGTCAGGGACACCTTGTTGTTGGACACGAACGAAAGCGCCCGCTTCACGCGCCTGATCAGGATGGTCGCGCATTCTGTCGGCTGCATGCCGTCTGACATGCGCTCAAACAGTTTGCAGTTCAGCTTGCGCTCGATCCCCGCAATGGCCTTGGTGATCGCAGGCTGGGTCAGGTTGGCGGCATCGGCAGCAGCAGACACGCTCTGCACTTCGGCGACTTTTATCAGCGCCTGCAAATGCCTTAGATTCAATGTCCAGATGACTGACATGAACTCTCTGATACCCTCATTCTTTTGTTGGGCAGGCTTCTGTTTGCCCAAGCCGCTGCTGTTCAGGCTTTCGCCAGCCCAAGCAGCTTCGCCGCATTGTCTTTCAGAATGCCCGGCATGACTTCATCGCGGAAACCGACCTTCTTCGCGGCCTCGATCCAGGCATCAGGGCGGATCAACGGAAAGTCTGACCCGAACAGCATTTTATGGCTCAACTGCGTGTTGGCGTAGCGGATGATCTGTTCGGGGAAATATTTCGGCGACCAGCCGCTCAGGTCTATATAAACGTTGGCCTTATGGAGCGCCATCGACAGGCTTTCGTCTGTCCAGGGCCAGCTGGGATGCGCCAGAATGAAATCAATATCAGGGAAATCAGCGGCGATTTCATCGACCAGCATGGGCTGCCCGTATTTCAGCTTTACACCGCCGCCGCCACGAAGGCCTGTTCCCATGCCGGAATGCCCGGTATGGAAAATGGCTGGCAGGCCATATTCCGCGATCACTTCATAAATAGGATAGGCGATGCGGTCGCCGGGGTCGCAGTTTTGCATCGGCGGATGAAACTTGAACCCCCTGACGCCGTAATGTTCGATCAGGTCCCGGGCTTCGCGCGCACCCATCTTACCCTTGTGCGGATCAATGGACGCGAAGGGTATAACCACGTCAGAATTAGCGCTCGCCAGTTCCGCGATTTCCTCATTGCGGATTCGCTTCGCCCCAAGCCCTGCTTCGCAGTCTACGGTGAACAGGCAAAAGGCCATATTCTGCTTGCGGTAATAGTCGATTGTTTCCTGCATGGTCGGGCGCTGGCGCGGTGCCTTGAAATAGGCTGAGGCGGCATCGAAAAACTTGCCCATCACCGGGTCTTCGGGATCCGTGCAGGACACCTCCGCATGCACATGGACATCGATTGCGACTGTTTTCTCGAGGTCGATCACGCTGGATCCTCCGCCTTGTCCGTTTTACTCTGCAGCCATGCGCCGAAGCTCATGCTTCAACACCTTGCCAACACCATTGCGCGGCAATTCCTTTATGGCAAGCAGCCGTTTCGGCACCTTGTAGCGGGCCAGCTTGCCGTCGAGAAATGCTTCGATATCTTCAAGCGACAGTTCATCCGCCTTCGGCACATAAAACAGGCACCCTACTTCGCCCCAGCGGTCATCCGGGACACCGGCAATCGCCAGTTCCGCGATGCCGGGAAATTTCACCAGCAGCGCCTCAACCTCGGCCGGGTAGACATTCTCGCCACCCGAAATGAACATATCCTTTTTGCGGTCGGTCACCTTATAGAAGCCGTCCTCGTCCTGGGTCAGGATATCGCCGGTGCGGAACCAGCCGTCCGGCGTCAGCGCCTTGGCAAAGTCTGCCTCGCGGCGCCAATAGCCGCATGTGATGTTCGGCCCCTTGAGCTGCAGCTCCCCCGCTTCGCCCGGTGCCACGGGGTTGCCCGTTGCATCCACCAGCCTTGCCTGCAGACGCGGTGTGGAGATGCCAACACAGCCTGCCTTCCGGTCGATCAGCGTCCGATCAAGCGGCATGCCGAAAACGGTGCCTGCCTCGCTCATGCCGTAGCCGTCCACAATCGGGATATCGTCACGGAGCCATTCCCTGATCTGCGCCTCCGGGTGCGGGGCACCGCCGGTGAAGATGGCCTTCATGTTGCGCAGGCGGTCCGGGTCGAAATTCTCCGCCGCCCTAAGCGCCACCGCCATCTGCGGGACGCAGAAATAGTGGGTGATCTTCAATTCGGGGTCGGCAAGGCGGCTCAATGTCTTTTCGGGGATGAACCGGTCCGATACCACCACCGTCCCGCCCATCAGAAAGGCCGGGCGGATCGATGTGACCATGCCGATAATGTGGAACATGGGGGATTCGCACAGGAAGCTGCTGTCGGCGTCCACTTCACCCAGAAGCGAAAAATTGATCGCAGTCTCGGTGAGATTGGTCTCGCTCAGCATCACCCCTTTCGGCAGCCCGGTGGTGCCGGATGTATAGAGCATCAGTGAGGGAATATCCCCCGACCCTACAGATCCGACACACTGGGAAGCCTTTGCACAAACATGTTCAAGCTGGCTGATGTCTTCCGCGTCAACACCCAATTCTTCGGCCAGCTCATCCCCGAAGATAACCCGGGGTTCGCAGTCTTCGATCAGCGCAGCGATCTCTGCCTTCGACAGACGCCAGTTGAGCGGCACAAAGAGCGCCCCAAGGCGCGCGCATGCAAGGTGCAACGCGATGATGTCGGCGCAGTTCTTGGACAGGCAGGCAACCCGGTCGCCCAGGCCCACGCCCTTTGCGGCCAGGTAACCGCTCGCACCCGCAATGAAACGGTCGAACTGGGCATATGTCCATGACCGGTTCGAAACCAGATCATGGACAGCCAGCTTCTTGCCGTGAAGCTGCGCGTGGAAACGCACATAGTCCATCAGGACGCTCCGTTACGAATGCTTCGACTTGTCGTATGCCCCAAGCCCGGGCTTGTAGCTCTTGTCATCGATAAACTGACGAATGCCTTCCTTGCGCCCGTCGTTATCGAACGAGTTGGCAGCCTCCTGCGCGCGGATCAGGAAATCCTCCGCGTTGTCGTAGGTCATTTCCATCACGCGGCGAACCGCATCCTTGGTTGCCTTAAGCGCCACGGGGTTTTTCTCAAGCAGTACATTCGCCACTTCAGTCACCCTGTCCTTCAGCTTGTCAAGGGGATGGGACTCGTTCACCAGGCCCCATTCCGCTGCGGTTTTGCCGTCGATGTTTTCACCCATCATGGCGTGATACATGGCGTTGCGCATGTTCAAGAGATTGGTCGCAACCTTGGTTGCCCCACCACCCGGCAGGATACCCCAGTTGATCTCGCTCAGGCCGAACTGGGCTTCATCGGCGGCAAAGGCCAGGTCACAAGCGTGCAGCGGGCCGTAGCCGCCGCCAAAACACCAGCCATTGACCATGGCGATTGTCGGCTTCTGGTACCACCGCAGGCGGCGCCACCAGCCGTAGGCCTCGCTCTGGGATTTCCGAACGGCACCAAGGCCCTGGGCCTCCGTTTCGCGGAAATATTCCTTGAGGTCCATGCCCGCCGACCAGGCCGAGCCTTCGCCAGTCAGCACCAGCACGCCAACCTCACTGCTGAACTCAAGCTCATCAAGGACACGCATCATCTGGCGATTGAGCTTCGGGCTCATGCAGTTGCGTTTCTCAGGGCGATTGAACTTCACCCAGGCAATACCGTTTTCAATGGTGTATGCGACGGTGTCTTCTTCCTTGCGCTCTGTTTCAGTCATTTTTCTTACTTTCCTTGTTACTCAAATATATTCAGTCGCCAAGCCTTGCTCAGATCGGATAGTGACCGGGCTCAGACGCCATGGTGATCCAACGAAGTTCGGTGAAGCTATCGATACCGGCCTTGCCGCCAAACTTGCCGTAACCCGAGACCCCAACGCCGCCAAACGGCATTTGCGCTTCATCCTGCACGGTTGGACTGTTCACATGGCAGATACCGGACTTGATCTGGCGGGCCACCTGAAGGCCGCGCGCGGCGTCACGGGTGAAGACCGCGGCGGACAAGCCGTATTCGCTGTCGTTTGCGATGCGGATGGCGTCTGCCTCATCTCTTGCGCGGATCATGGCCACCACCGGGCCAAAGCTTTCGTCGCGGTACAGGTTCATCTCAGACGTCACGCCGTCAACCAGCGTGGCGGGCATCAGAACCGTGTCGGCCTTGCCGCCAGCCAGAAGCGTGGCGCCCTTGCCCACTGCGTCATCAACAAGGGCATTCACCTTTGTAACGGTTTTCTGGTCCACCACGGCGCCCAGCGGCGTATTGCCGTCGCGCGGGTCGCCGGTGGCCATGGATTTCACTTTTGCCGCCAGCTTTTCGGCGAAGGCATCCGCCACGGCGTCCACAACCACAATGCGTTCCGTGGACATGCAAATCTGGCCCTGGTTCATGAAGGCACCAAAGGCCGCAGCCTTCACCGCTTCATCGAGGTCTGCATCCTCCAGCACAAGAAGCGGCGCTTTACCGCCCAGCTCCAGCAGGCAGGGCTTGAGGTGCTCGGCCGCGCGTTTGGCAATGATGCGCCCAACCTCGGTTGAACCGGTGAAATTGATGCGTTTGACAGATGGGTGGTCGATCAGGGCACCGACGACATCGCCTGCATCCGCTGGCGCGTTGGTCACAACATTCACCGTGCCCTCAGGGAAGCCTGCGGCCTCCAGCGCTTCGATGATCAGCCCGTGTGTACGCGGGCAAACCTCAGACGCTTTCAGGATAACCGAGTTACCGCAGGCAAGGGCCGTTGCGACCGCTCGCACGCCAAGGATGATCGGCGCATTCCAAGGGGCAATGCCCAGGATCACGCCAACTGGCTCGCGGATAGCCATGGCCAGAAAGCCCGGCTTGTCGGATGGAATAACCTCCCCGCCAATCTGGGTGGTGATCGAAGCCGCCTCGCGCATCATGGAGGTGGCAAGCATCAGGTTGAACATGGCCCAGCCCGCGGTTGCGCCAATCTCGTTCATCATGGCTTCAACAAATTCATCCTGCTTGGCAGACAAGGCCGCCGCAGCATCCAGAAGCACAGACCGACGCGCGTTTGGCCCCATCTTGGACCATTCGGCGAAGCCTTTCTCCGCCGCTTCCACAACGGCAGGAATATCGTCGGCCTTCATGGCCGGGGCACTGCTGGCGACTTCACCTGTCAGCGGATTGATACGATCAAAATTCATTGGATTCTCCCTTGGCGCGCCCACCATCTTCAGCAATCAGACGCATTACTCTAAACATCATCCACAATTAGTAAAACTGGGAGGCCTCTCAAGGCCTCCCACCTTCGGGAAAGGGACCTAGAAATTCAATCCCACGGTGACACCGAAGGTCCTTGGCGCTGCAAGGAAGCCGGCGTTCGTACGGGACGAATTCAGGATGAACGTACCTTGGTAAATGGTCTTGTTCGTCAGGTTCTTACCCCAGACATTGACCGTCCACCGTTCACCAGGCGACGTGAAGTGAAGGCTTGCGTCCATTGTGGTCACGCCTTCCTGGCTGAGGGCCTCATGGTTAAACTGGGAGAAGTATACCCGGCCCTTATGCGTCAGGGACGCAGTTGCTTCAGCGAACCAGTCGGAACCAGGCAGGTGGGTATTCACAGCAATACCAATCGTGCCCGCCCACTTAGGTGACTGAACCATGCGGTTGCCAGCAAGCTGCTGCGACAGGTCAACGCCCGCATCAATCAGCCCCAGTTGCTGGAATACTGTATCGAACGGGTCTGTGGTGACATAGTCGTCGAACGTTGCATCCAGGAAGGTTGTGGAGCCAAACAGGCGCACATTTTCTGTCGCCATGAAGTTGAATTCTGCTTCAAGGCCTTTGATCTCAGCAGATGCTGCGTTTTCATAGACAAGCGTGAAGCCGCTGGTGCCTGCCGGCACACTGCGTCCCTGCTGCAGGTTCGTGAAATCATAGTAGAAGGCTGCGGCATTGAACTGCAGACGGCGGTCAAGGAACAGGCCCTTGAGGCCAACCTCATAGGCATCGACAATTTCCGGGTCCAGCACAGGCGAACGCTGGCCGGTCAGGAAGATGCCGCTTTTGAAGCCTTTGGAATAACCGGCATACATCAGCACATCGTCACTGGTTTTCCACTCAAGGCGAACGCTTGGCGTGAACTTGCTGAAGCTTTTCTCGTCAGCGAACGTCAGAACCGGTGCACCCGGCGCCGTCCAGCGGTCAGTGTCACCCTGTCTCTTTTCGTGGCTGTAGCGACCACCGATGTTCAGGCTGAGCTTATCCGAAAGGTCATAGGCGACGTTTGCGAACAGCGCGTAGGCATCCGTATCACTGGTGCCGCGGAAATGGAAACACAGGTCAGCCGGGTCTGCACCAAGAATCTGATCGGAAACATTGTCGTCGAACCCGCAACCGGCAAGGCCCGGAACGCTGTCCGCAACAAACTGTGGCGCCAGCGGCAGATCAAGACGGTTATCCGAACTGATCTTCTCACTGTAGTAGTAGGCACCGACCAGGCCATGCAGGCGGTCCGTATCAAAGTTCAGGCGCAGTTCTTCACTGAACTGCTTGGTGTCGAAGCTTTCAGACCAGATATAGAAATCATCAGCCGTCATGTCGAAGTCCGCCTGAGGCGTCTTCTCGAACGTCTGGTAGTTGGTCAGCGACGTCAGCGTGAAAGTTTCGTTCAGGTCCACATTCAGCTCAGCCGTGAAGCTGTCCTGATTGCGCTTGTTCTGCAGGTTGACGTTGGAATTGATGTCCCGTGGGTCTGTTGCCCGCACGCCATCAACTGGCTGTGGCTCAAGTGCCGGCAGGGGCGCCGGGTCATAAGAAGCCGCGCGGAATTTCGGGATATAGTTCTTGTCGTCTTCCTCGTGGTGCTCTGCCGCCAGCCTCAGCGACGCGCCCTCAGAGATATTCCAAAGGAGCTGGCCGCGGAAGGAAATCTGATCCGCGTCATCAATATCGCTGCCGTCGGCGATGTTCTTGCCGTACCCACCACGGTTCACGTAACGAACTGCAACTCGGCCCATCAGGTTGTCGCTCAAGGATCCGCCAACAGCACCTTCAAATTTGATCAGGTCGTAGTTGCCGTAGGTCAGGCGGGCATAGCCCTCTGTTTCCTCGGTGGGCTGGTTGGTGATCACGTTCACGGAACCGCCAGTGGCATTCCGGCCATAAAGCGTACCCTGCGGGCCGCGCAGCACCTCGACGCGCGCGATGTCGAACAGCGCGCCAAACTGTGCGGAAGACTGGCCGATCACAGCGCCATCAATATGCATGGCCACAGATGGGTCACCGCCCGCAAACGGGTTATCGGTACCAATACCGCGAACCATTATCTGAGCAAAACCGAAGCTTTCGCCAATCTGCAGGCTGGGCGCCATATTCTGCAGGTCTTCGATGTTATTGAAGTTGGTGCGGTCCAGCTCATCGCTGCCGATGGCGGTGATAGCAGCCGCGATATCCTGGCTGCTTTGCAGACGCTTCTGCGCGGTCACCATGATCTCTTCGATCGCAAAGCCACCAGTGTCCGCCGCTTCGCCCGCGTCCTGTGCCGTCGCCGCAGGCACACCAAAGCCCGCAGCAAGAATGGTTGTTGTCAAAGCAGCCTGCCTGAACCGATTGGCCGCTCCTGTTATTTCAAAAGAACTAATCATGATATTCCCTCCTCTGTCTTCGGATTGCCCCGAGACTTCCCTTGATTCATACATGGAGCCACTGCGCCTTCCCCGCGCATGGTTGGGAGGTTATTCAATTATTGGAATAGATAGAATTGCACGTAGTGCCATAAAACTTTGCAGAAAAATCACCCCTGATCACTCTTGCATTTATTGGTTATTGGAGGCCCCGGCCCGGCGGCGATAGTCCCTCGGGGAAACGCCCGTCCAGGCCTTGAAGGCACGGGTGAACACCGCAGGATCAGAAAAGCCGACCGCTTCGGCCACAGCCGCCAACGGCATGGTTCGCTTGGTCAGCAGATAGACAGCATGGTCGCACCGAACCAGATTCTTGATCTTCTGGTAGGATGTACCCTCATCCCGCAGCTTTCGGATCAATGTGCGCTTGGTCATGTGCAGTGTGTCCGCGACTTCGTCGATAAGGGGGAAGCTGTCCGGCAGTTTTTTCTTCAGCATGCGCTTCAGCTCGCTGGTGAGGCTGAAGTCAGTCTTGGGCTGGATGAAAAAGTCATTCGGGCACCGTTTGATGAATCGCTTCAAGGCAGCCTTGTTTCGCAAAATTTCATAATCAAGAAACTTGCGGTGGAAGGAAAACCCCTGAAAACCTGCCCCGAAGTGATGCTCGCCCGGGAAAAGATAGGCATATTCGGCAACATATTTGGGTGGCGCATAATCGAAATAGACCCCGTTCAACACCACATTTTCAGAAATCAGCCATGATGCAAACCGGTGCCAGCCCATGAGGTTGATTTCCGCAAACAGGTGAGACTGGTCAAGCTCGGGCGACGCCATATGGAACTTGAGGATGGCCTGGTCGCCCTCCTCTTTCAGCTCCATACTAAAGGCGTTGGTCACCATGTCATAAAAGCGGATGCCCATCAGAAGCGCCTGCCTGAGATTGCGCTCACCAATCGCGACAGTACCCATCATATGAAAGGAGCCACGGGGAATGGTACTTGCAGACAAGCCCATGGCTTCATCTTCAATGCCGTCCCATATCCCCTGAACGATGACCGCCAGCTTTTCGGTATCAACCCGAACGCCCGGCGCGTTAATGGCTTTGGGGCTGATGCCTGCGCGCGACAGCAGCCCCTGAGCGTCCAGCCCCTTGTCGTCAGCCAGCCGGTATAGTTCGCTCAGGAAAATATTGGCTGCTGTCATTGCCGCCTACCGTTTCTCTGCGTCAGGCAGCTCCCGTGTCGGCTGCCTGTTCTGAGGGTTTCAGCAGGTATATTACACCCGCCGCCAGCAGGGCGCCAATCCCCATCACGATAGACACCGTCATGAGGCCATAGCCCGCGCTGAACAAGATGCCGGCGATGACAGGCCCAAGGGCTGCACCGCCGCGCCCGATACCGATCACGATACCCGTGCCGCTTGCCCGAACCTCTGCCGGGAAACTGCTGGCAATCAGGGCATAGAAACCGACAACGCCTGCATTGGTGAAAAAGCCGGTCATGGCCGCGACAGCAGACAGCGTCGGAATGCTGTCCTGCCCAAGCCCGAAGACACAGATCATCACGAACGACAGCACCAGCACGCCGATCAGCATTTTGCGCAGTCGCTCGCCGCTGGCTATCAGGCCAAGAACCAGCGCGCCTGTCGCACCCCCGACGTTTGCCCAGACCAGGACCGACCCAGCGAGCGACGCCTCATAACCCATATCGACAACAATCTTGGGTATCCACTTGAGGATATAATAGAAGGTCATGATGTGGGTGAAATAGCCAACGATCAGCAAGAGCGTCAGGCGGCGGAATTTTTCCGTGAACAGGACCTTGTAGCTGTTGGTTTTCCCTTCCGGCTGAAGGGCGGGCAAGGCGGCCACCGTTTCATGCCCCATTTTCTTCAGCGTCTTGTTGATCTTTTCAAGCGCGCCTGCAGGCTGTTTGTGGCTGAGGTATCCAATGGATTCCGGCAGGAGGAACCAGACAATCACAAGGAAGGCGCCCGTAACGATGGCGCCGAAAACGAAAATGGCGCGCCAGTCAAACTGCTCCAGCAGCATTGTTGCGACAGACCCGCCGGCGATGGCGCCCAGCGGGTAGCCCGCGGCCATCAGGATAACAGACAGGTTGCGCCGTTTTGCGTTGGAAAACTCGGCCACCATGGCGTTGGTGGAGGCCAGCATGCCGCCGATGCCAAGCCCTGTGGCAAACCGGATTATCAAGAGTTCGGAGACAGAGGACGCCAGGGACGCCAGATACATGCCGACTGTCATCAACACGAGACACAGCAGGATTGTCGGGCGGCGACCGAACCGGTCAGCAAGGCCACCCAGCGTGATCGACCCGATCGCCATACCGATCAGTTCCATGGCCAGCACAACGCCGAGCTCCGCCCGGTTGATCGACCATTCGTTCGCAATGCCCGGAGAGGCGAAGCTGATCGCCAGCACATCAAAACCATCGAGCGCATTCAGCAGAATGCAAACCGCGACGGCCATGATCTGGAAACCCGTCATGGCCGACCGATCAAGAATTTGTATCGGATCTGCAATTTTCGTCATTCATCCCTCCCCGGCGGGCGGTTGCCACAGCCTATATTGAACCGGGAAGGCTTCCCTCCTCCCCATACGCAAACTACCACATATTCGGGCAGCAAACTCTTGCAACATTAACTGCTATATAATATAGCAATTCAGGCACCATATACTTAATTCGAGAAGAGAGTCCATTGGTAATTGACCCCCTCCAAAGGTATCCCGGCTATGCCCTCAGGCGGGCGTCGGCGATGTCTATGTCGGGCCTGGCGTCAAGACTTGCGGACCTGGACCTGCGCATAAGCGACGCAACGGTCCTTCTGGTTATTGTGTCCAACCCAGGCGTCAGGCAAAGCGCTATCTGCAAAGCGCTGGATATCGCCCGGGCCAATATCGCCCCATTGATTGCGCGCCTCGACAAGCGATCCCTCATTGACCGCAAGCCGCTCGATGGCCGGTCTCATGGGCTTGAGCTGACCCCCGAAGGACAGAGGGTCGCCGCCCAGGTCATGACCATTGTCGAGGAGCATGAGCGCAGCATTCTGCACAAGATTCCGGAAGAACTGCGCGAGCCCTTCATGCAGGCGCTCGGGCACCTGTGGCAACCGGCAGACTAGACTGCCTGCCGGCTCCCGGGGGTTCACCCGCCAGTTAGCGGGATGCCATATCCTTGACGAAATTGATCGTGCCCGAAAAGGCTGCGAAGGTGAAAAAGTGGATGCCCCAGATGTTCAGGCCCGGCTCTGCCGCCTGAGCGTCAGAAAGCGCGGTCAGCAGCTTTTCCGGCGTTTCCCCAGATGCCAGGTTTTTCGCCAGGTCCTGCCGCTCCTTCAGCGCCCGCATCGACGCCCCAACACCACAGATCACTGCGTACTTGAGGAGCGTTGTCCGCTTCGCAGGCCCAGCAACACCAACACGAATCCGTTCAGTGATGCCCATGGCCCGCAAGCGCCTGATATGGCGCACCACAGGCTCGGGGTCGAAACAAACCTGGCTGATCAGCACACACTCAAGGCCATGCTCGCGCGCAGCTTCAACCTTGTCCAGAAGCGCCTGGTCCAGCACATCATCGGCCACACGCGGATGCCCTTCAGGGTATGTCCCCAGCGCGATCTTGGTGATGCCGTATTTCTCCAGGAGGCCTGAGTTGATGATCTGCAGGCTGCAGTCAAGGCTGCCTGCCGGCTTGTCCCGGTCACCGCCCAGAACCAAAGCGCGGTCCACGCCTGCCTCGGACGACAGGCGCTTCAGCAAGTTCTCAAGCGCTTCAAGGCTTTCGATGTTGCGGGCCACGATGTGCGGCACAGGCACCAGGCCAGCATCGGTCAGGTGCTTGGCCGCGGCCACCAGCCGGTCTGCGGTGTCGGTAGGCAGGGACGCGATATAAACCCGCGACCCCGGTTCCATAAGGTCTGCCGCAGCATCAAGCGACTTGCGGTCAGGCGCTGTGACTTCGGCTGAATAATCCTTCAGCACCTGCGCAAGCGCCGTTTTCCTGCCATCTGCCTTGAACGTCATAACCCTGGGCCCCCGTGCATGCAGATCATGCATCACCGGTGCGCCAGCCGGCCGCGTAGGTTTCGCGCGCTACTTTTGAGTATGGCACAGGGCTGACAACCGCGCGGACTTCAAGCTGCTTGTGCTTCTCAACCGTCGGCTTGTTGGTGCCGCCATCCGGCTCACCCCACAATACCGAGACTTCCTGGCCGATTTCCACGCGTGGATCAACGGTCGCGAGCGACAGAACAGTCCGTTCGTTTGCGCTATAGCCGGTGAACATGGATATGCCTACAGCGTGTCCGCCGTGCGTCACGGCGTCATAGTTGGAGGACGCATAGTTCGCGAGCGGCAGGTCGAAGAACTTGTAGTTTTCTTCGCCAGTGAAGTAGGATGCAAACAGCTTCGCCACATCTTCACCGTTCCACGCCAGCGTCACCTTGCGGCGCTGGCTGTCGCCATCCATTTTCTCAAGCGCTTCACGGCCAATGAAGTCGTGATCGAACTTGATGAACGGACCATAGCCCAGCTCAAATGGTGTCATGTAATAGTCTTCGATATTGTCGGAAACATAGCTGCCGCCGATGGAGCCCATGGCTTCATAGCTGTTGGCCGGCAGCCATTCGCGGTAGGCTTTCATCTTGTCGCCCGTGTAGATCGCAGGCAGCGGTGATGGAATCCAGCCGGATTCAAGCGTGTTGGTCGCATAGGTGCGGGAGCCCACGAGCGTCAGGCCAAATTCGCGACCCGCTTCCATGATGATGTCACGGATTTCCAGATATTCGTCATAAGGGCCCCAGATCTCCAGCCCTGGCGCGCCTGCCATGCCGTGGCGCAGCGCGCTGACCTTGCGGCCGCCGATATTCATGGTGCCCATGTGGAAAAACTTCAGCTCAGGCATTGGGCCGCCGTTCAGTTTTTCGATCACCTGCCAGGCGTTCGGACCCTGGATCTGGAAGCGATAGTTCTTGCGAACGACCGGACGGCCCATCGGCATGGACGGGGAGCGGTCGTCATAAATGATTTCAACGTCATAGCCGCCGGTTTCGGCGTGGAACTGAATCCAGTTCGCCGAAGGCGCGCGGCCAACGAACACAAGGCGGTTTTGTTCCAGGTGGAACAGGATGCCGTCGCCGATCACATGACCGTCATAGCTGCAAGGCACGAACTGCTTTGCGCGGCCAACCGGGAAGTTGTTGAAGGTGTTGATGGCAAGGTCGGATACAAGCTTCACCGCGTCCGGGCCGTTGATGAACAGGTCCACCATATGGTGCGACTGGTCAAACAGCACTGCCTTGTCACGCCAGGCGCGCTGTTCGTCTCGCCAGTTTGAAAATTCGGTAGGCACGACCGGATAAACATAGGCACCGATCTGCGAGTTGCGCAGCATATCAACTGTATTTCCAGCGCCCGCAAGCACCTGTTCCAAATTACTTTTACTCATCCGACTTTCCTCCTCATCTCCGGAATTGCATGCAACTGGGCGACATCCGCAATCCATCATGCGGCCAGCCCGCACGCAAGCTACGCTATCGTCCTATATTGCATGCAATTATATGTCAATAGGTAATTAAATCGGCCTTTTTTCCATTTTTTTATTGATTTTGCATGCAATTCAGCTTTTCTCTGTGTCAAAGCTTATGACGCCACAAGCACAAGGAGCCATCCGATGAACCCGTTTTTTGTCCTGACACTCTCCTGTAAGAACCGCCCGGGGATCGTGGCGGATGTGTCCACACTTCTGTTTCAGTCGGGCGCCAACATCCTGGAAGCCCAGCAATTTGACGATGAGGAAACAGGCCGGTTCTTCATGCGCGTTCAGTTCAACCTGCCTGAAGGCGTGCAGGATGTGGCCGGCATCCGGCAGGCCATGGAAGGCGTGGCAGAGAAATTCAGCATGGAGTGGCGCCTGGCCGACAGCCGGGAGCGGAAGAAAACTCTGATGCTGGTATCGAAGTTCGACCACTGTTTGGGGGACCTGCTGTACCGCGTGCGTATTGGTGAGCTGGATACCGATGTTGTCGGCGTGATTTCAAACCACCCTCAGGAAGCCCTGAACCTGACAACAATCGGCGATATCCCCTATCACCACCTGCCCATCACGAAGGAAACCAAGCCGCAGCAGGAAGCCGCGATCAAGAAGATCATTGAGGAAACAGGCGCCGAACTGATTGTACTGGCGCGCTATATGCAGATTCTCTCGGATGATTTCTCGCGCTATCTGGAAGGGCGCTGCATCAACATCCACCACAGCTTCCTGCCTGGTTTCAAGGGCGCCAAACCGTATCACCAGGCGCATTCCCGCGGCGTGAAGATGATCGGCGCCACAGCCCACTTCGTGACCGCAGACCTGGATGAAGGCCCCATTATTGCGCAGGATGTCGAGGCCGTCAGCCACCGGGACAAGCCGGATGACCTTGTGCGCAAAGGGCGCGACGTGGAAAGGCGGACACTTGCCCGCGCGGTGCATTATTTCCTGACAGACCGGGTATTGGTCAACGGCTCAAAAACCGTGGTGTTCGAAGACTAGGGCTGCAAAACAACCCACCGGTCCGCGTTCCTAGTCCTGCCCGCGGCGCACCAGCTGGGCACCCGGGATTTTCGCGAACAAGGCTTCCTGCTTCATCGCAGACCTGAGGTTCGCAGCCGCAAGGCGGGCGTGTTCCTGCCCCATGGCAAACGCCCGTCCGCCATCCCGCTGTTCGATCGCTTCAATCAGCGCCGCGTGCTGGTATTGGGCGTTCAGAAGAATGTCGAACTTGCGTTCGCGTTCCACCTGCACCTTCACAAAAGCATTGGGGGAGGCAAACGGCAACGCCGTGATCTGCGACAGGCTGCGTTCCAGCATCGGGCACTTGGCCAGCTTCAGCATCTCTTCGTGGAATTGTTCGTTCAGCTCCACATATTGTTCGAAAATCTCATCTTCATCGCCCCGTTGACGGATTACCTCCTCGATCCGGGCGTAGATCCTGCGCAAGGGTTCAGCCTCAGACTTGTCCCCCAGCCGTTCTGCCGCCATGCGCGCGGCCGTGCCCTCCAGCGTGCCCCTGATCTCAATCGCGTCAAAGATATCGTCGACTGAGAAGTCGCTGACCACAAAGCCCCCGCGCGACAGCGGCTTCAGCAGGCCTTCATAAGCAAGCTGGCCCAGCGCCAGGCGCACTGGCGTGCGGGAAATCCCCAGAACATCAACCATCGCCAGCTCGGAAATGCGCTCGCCAGGCTTGAAACGGCCAGAGATCACAAGCTCGCGCAAGCGCATGATAGCCTTTACCTGCTGACGCGATCTGGATTGTTCCATGGTTTTCTCTCTCCGGTTTCTGAGTGCCACCCTAATAGCATCTTTGCGCCATAGCAATCCTGCGCGCGCCCCTTTACCACGATGCAGTGATATTGTACTTATAGATCAAAGCATGCAACTCTGGGCAAAGTCCAATGACCATGAATGTCAGCCAAATCCCGTGGTACAGCCTCTATGGCGAAACGCCGGACGCCGAAAGCGCGGACGACATCCATGTGGAATTCATTGAAGACAGAAGCCGCGAAGACGGCTGGCTGATCAAACCGCATAGGCATACGCAGCTTTTCCAAATCATCTGTATTTTCAAGGGGAAGACGGTTGTTCACCTGGAAACAGACCAGCATGTCACTGAAGGGATCACCATTATCACCATGCCGGTAGGCACCGTGCATGGGTTCGAATTTGGCCCCGGTAGCCAAGGGGTTGTCATCTCCATCCGGGAAAGTGCGCTCAGTGGCGGCGAATATGAAAAATCATTGCACTTTTTGCGCCCGATCATAGAAACACCGATCATCACGTCGCTTGACGGGGACAATGCCAATGTGGCGGACCTGAAGCTTTATATTCAGCAAATCCGCCAGGAATTCAAAGGCGCAGCGGGCGGCCGGTCACAAAGCCTCAGGCTTCTGTTCAGCCTGCTTCTATTGACCCTGCGTCGGCACCTGGACACCCAGCACCTGGAAGCAACAGGCACCCAGTCAGACACCCGCATCCTTGCCCGCTTCAAGCAGCTGGTTGACAAGCACTATCAGGAACACTGGACGGTCACTGACTATGCCGAAAAGCTGAATACGTCCAAATCCACCCTGAACCGCATGTGCCGGGGCGGCATGCATTCAAGCGCAAAGGCCCTCATTCAGGCCCGGTTGATCAATGAAGCCAAACGCCTATTGATCTATACCCGCCAGCCAGCGGACCAGGTGGCCTACACCCTCGGCTTCAAAGACCCGGCCTATTTCTCCCGCGCTTTCAAGAAAGCCACGGGCATGGCGCCGGGCCAATACCGTGACTCCCATGACAGGGAAACTTTCCAGGGCCAATAGATGGCCCTATTGTACAAATCCCCCAGCCTTTAACCCCAAAAAAACCACCCATATTGATCCAAAAGTACAAGATTGAGGGTCGATAGTGAATTTCGCACCTGCCACCGGCTCTCTTACACTTTCCGCTCAACGGAGACGCGGGAGACGCCACCATGGCATGGGAAGAAAAGCCATATCACAAGATACCCGGCACCTATGTGTTCGACGGCAAAAGGTCGGCGAACGCCTATCATCTGAACAAGATGCTCTACTCCTTCAACCGGGAGGAAAACCGCAAGGCCTATGCGGCAGACCCGGCAGCCTATGCCGACAAATACGGCCTGCCTGCCGACCAGAAAGAGGCGCTCCTGAAGGGTGACTTCCTTGAGCTGCTGCGCCAGGGCGGCAACATCTATTATATGGCCAAGCTTGCAATTCCGGCCGGTTTCTCGGTGCAGGACGTGGGCGCCGCCTTCCACCAAATCCCCACCGACGCCTTCAAGCAGCACCTGTTGGATCAAAGCGAAGGCTTCCAGCAGAAACTCAAGGACCGGGAAGGATACTGGCATGGCTAAACTGATCGGCGGCATCACCACATCGCACATCCCCGCCATCGGCAACGCCATGGCAAACAAGCTGGAACAGGACCCTTACTGGAAACGTTTCTTCGACGGCTATGAGCCCGTCAAGGCGTGGCTCGCGGAGAAGCAACCGGACATCGCCATCGTTGTCTATAATGACCACGGGCTGAACTTTTTCCTTGATAAGGTGCCCACCTTCGCGCTGGGCTGCGCCAAAACCTATGAGAATGCCGACGAAGGCTGGGGCCTGCCTTCCGCCACCAATTTCGAGGGCGACGAAGAGTTTTCATGGCATTTGGCCAATTCGCTGGTGGAACAGGAATTCGACATGACAACCTGCCAGGAAATGCTGGTAGACCACGGCCTTGTGGTCCCGATGGGCTTGATGTGGCGGCACCTGGGCCACTGGCCCGTTAAGGTTATTCCGCTGGCGGTCAACACAGTCATCCAGCCGCTGCCGTCCGCAAAGCGCTGTCTTGACCTTGGGAAAGCGCTTGGCAAGGCCATCGCCTCATACGGTGAAGACAAGAAGGTCGTGATCATCGGCACGGGTGGGCTTTCCCACCAGCTGCAGGGCGAACGCGCCGGCATCATTGATGTCGATTATGACCTTGAGTGCATGGAACACATCATCAGCGACCCGGACTGGCTGGCGCGGCAAAGCCACAGCGAAATCATTGAGAAAGCCGGCACCGAAGGCATCGAAGTGATCATGTGGCTGGTGATGCGCGGGGCCCTGCCCAAACACGTCAACGCGCTGCACAAACACTATCACGCGCCCATTTCAAACACGGGCGCGGGCGTGCTGCTTCTGGAAAATCCGGACGCAGCCTGAAGGAACCACCTGGAACGAACCAATACCGACCCACTACTGACAAAGGGAAGACCATGAAAACAGATGTAGCCATCATTGGTGCGGGCCCCGCAGGCTTGCTGCTTGGCCATTCGCTCCGCAAAGCCGGCATTAATGCCGTTGTCCTTGAACACCGGTCAGCAGAGCGCGTGCTTTCCCGCATCCGGGCAGGCATTCTGGAACAGGTCTCTGTCTCGCTGATGGACGAACTTGGCCTGGGCGAGCGCATGCACGCAGAAGGCCTGCCGCACGACGGCTTCCTGCTGGCCGACGGCGAACGCAACATCCGGATCGATCTCAAGGGCCTGACCGGCCAGTCGGTCATGGTATACGGCCAGACGGAACTGACGAAAGACCTGATGGATGCCGCGCCAGAACGCGGCCTTGAGGTCATCTATGAAGCCGAAGGCGTCGCGCTGCACGATGTCGCGGGCGACAGCCCCTATGTCACCTTCACCAGGGATGGCAGGGAAGAGCGCCTGGACGCCCGCTTCATCGCAGGGTGTGACGGCTTCCACGGCCCGTCGCGCAAGGCCTTCCCCAAAGACTTCGGTGTGGAACACGAAAAGGTCTACCCGTTCGGCTGGCTAGGTATCCTGGCCGATGTGCCGCCCTGCAACGAGGAGCTGATCTACGCCAGCCACGAAAACGGCTTCGCGCTTGCGTCCATGCGGTCCAAAACCCGCAGTCGCTACTATATTCAGATTCCGCTCACCGAAACACTCGAGGACTGGCCGGACGACAAACTGTGGGATGAACTTGCGCTCAGGCTTGGGCCAGACGCCGCCGCCAACATGACCCGCGGCCCCGCGATCGAGAAATCCATCGCGCCGCTCAGGTCTTTCGTTTTCGACGAACTCAGGTATGGCAGCCTTTTCCTGGCGGGCGACGCGGCGCACGTAGTGCCACCCACCGGCGCCAAAGGGCTGAACCTTGCGTCCTCTGACGTTGCCTACCTGTCCCGCGCCCTGATCCAGCATTTCAAGGACGGCGACGACAGCGGCATCGACGCCTATTCGAAAACTGCGCTCGCGCGCATCTGGAAATCGGAGCGCTTCTCCTGGTCGCTGACCATGCTGATGCACCGCTTCCCTGACGCTGGCGGCTTTGACCGGCGCATGCAGGTGGCGGAGCTGGACTATATCGCCCAGTCGAAAGCGGCCCAGACCAGCATCGCGGAGAATTATATCGGGCTTCCCCTGTAGGCTTCCCACTTCCCTGAGCGAGCCTAATGGCGGGGAGGGTGCACCCCACCCTCCCCGATCTCATCGGCACTCCTGCGCCCTGACCAGGGCGGCGAAACACCGACGTCCCGCAAGGCGGCACCCCATAAGAAATTTCGATCTCCCTGCCCTGAAATCCGAAGTCCCACCCCCACCTTTATAAATTCATTGCAATTAACGGATAGCCTTGGAGCTTGAAGAAGGCCCCAACACGCCGTGGCACCAGACACGGGCGCGCACGCCCGCCAATCCAGCCCGCCACATGAAACGCCCCTTTCCGGCGTGAGGCCCCAGGCCTTGGCGACTCGCGGAAGACCAACGCCCGGGCAGAAGCAGATAGTGGAAAAATCACCCTATTGCTGGCCCCGGAACAGAAAGTTTCCAAGCCAAGGCTGACAGTAAAAGCCACTCAAAAATGGCGCCAAAGCAAGTAAAACCCTCGGCAACCCCCCTTTTTTGATGATCTGCCCGGAGAATGATTAGCATTGACGCAGCTATCGCGCCCCATATAAATAGTAGATTAAATAATCGCATTAGATGCACTTTGTTGAGCCGGACTGAAGAACCATCGCTAGTGATCTAACATCAACGCGCACCCTTACACGGTTGGCATGTTTCATTGCATTGACCGCAGCCTTTATTGCGGCCCCAGCCAACCTGGGCCCCGCGTCTGCCGCTGATGAGTGCCCGGCACCCGTTACGGTAAAGGACCCGTTTGCCGACCTTGACGACCTGAAGACAGACGATGAAAAGCGCGAAGCCCTCCACGAGGACCTGGACCGCGAGCTCGCAAAGCATAAAAAGGGCTGCGAAAAGAAGCGGAACCAGGCCTCGCAAAGTGCCCAAAGCGCAGCGGCAGCAACCGGCGCGCAAACAGGCGCACAGCAAGCGGATGGTCAGCAGAGCTCAAGCGGTGATGGCGCCAGCAGCGCCCAGAGCAGCGCCCAATCCCAGAGCAGTTCCCAGGCCCAGAGCAGTTCCCAGGCCCAGAGCAGTTCCCAGGCCCAGAATACAGATAGCAGCCAGGGCCAGGGGCAGAGCGACCCGAGCACCAGCACCTCCCAACAGCAACAGTCCACGAGCCAACAGCAACAATCCACGGGCCAGCAACAGCAGTCAGCTTCCCAACCGCAGCAATCCAATGGCGCTGCAGCCCAGGCAAACCAGGCCGGCACATATTCCTCCCCTTGGGCGACGCAACAGCCTTCGGCAGCAGGAAGCAGCCAGGTGATGCTGGAGCCCATGGCTGAGCCCACGAAGGGAAAGGCCGACCCCGCACAACAGGCTGGGTCAAGCGGTACGCCACAGGCAGCGACAGATCCAGCTGGCGCGGCAGTCCAATCCCAAGAGCAAGAGTCGCTTTTCCTGAAGACCTATGGCGGCCAACAGGCGCTGGAAAACGAAAAGATAGAAGACATTGCAAGCCGCCACAGGGCAAGCCAGCAGTATGGCTACCCGGGCAACACCGGGACCAACCAGCAAAATCCCAACTATTCTGATCCTGGCAAGGCCCCGGGACAGGCCGCAGCGATAGGTGCTGATGACGCTGTGGTGGCTGCGCTGAAAAAACGGCTGGCAGAGGAAACTGACCCAGCAAAGAAAAAAGAGATCCAGGCGGAAATCGACAAATACAACAAGAAATAGGGAAGGCCCGGGGACAGGCCAACGACAGCGGAACACATTTAGAGGACCGACAGTAGAGTATTCATCTTTGATCTGAACAGCCACAATCGTCCAAATGGGGGGGCAATGTGATGACTTCTTATATCCGTATCCTAAGGTTTGTTTCCTTAATCTTCGGCTTTACAGCCATGCTGGCAATCGGGGGAACTGCCACCGCGCAGGACTTCGACCTGCAGAAAAAGCTGAAACAACAGACCGCTGAATCCACCGGCCCGAAAATCTCATACGCCAATGTTTCACACCTGCCCAAGCTGGACGTGATCATTCCGGTTTTCGATCCCAACATCCCCAAGAAGGACAAAGATGATGTCTGGCCGGAAGTACGCCGCGCCGAGGCAAACCGCTTTGCCTGGATGATGAAACTGGCGCTTGAACGGTCTCAGGCGTTTGGCGCGGTCAGGGTTACACCGGACGATTCTGGGTTTGGCGAGGTGTATGTTCACGGCAAGATCATCAAAGCGAATGGCGAAGACATCAAGCTGGAAATCACCGTCAATGACATCAGTGGCAAGAAAAAGCCGTGGATCAAAAAGAAGACATTCAAATACCGTGTCCAGGAGAGCTTCCACAAAAGCCCGCGCAACAAGAACAAAGATTCATACACGCCGATCTTTGACACCATCGCACAAGCGATCGTCAAATCGCTTTCAAAGAAGAAAGCCAAAGACCTTGAAGACTTGCCGTCCATTACGGCCATGCGCTTTGCCAATATGTTCGGCTCTGAATATTTCGGCAAATACCTGCAGACCAAAAGAAAGAAATTCAAGCTGGTAGGCCTGCCTGACGAGAATGACGAAATCTACGCGAAAATCAAAGTCATGCGCGTGCAGGAACAGTTGTTTGTTGATGATCTTCAGCCCCACTATGAAGACTTCGCGACAAAGATGAACCCGCACTATTTCGCCTGGCAGGAGCATGCCTTGCCTATCGCGAAGGAACGACGAAAACAGAAGAGTGCCGCCATACTCGGGACCATTTTGGCTGTCGGGGGTGCGGTGGCAGCCGCCTCGTCAGATAATTCCACGGTGCAAGGGCTTGGTGTCGCGGCCGCGGTTGGCGGCGGGCTCATCGCCTACAAGAAATTCGGCGACGCAAAGGCAAGTGCCAAGGTTCTGGATGAAATGGGCACAACGCTGAACATTGATATGGGCGCCCAGGTTGTTGAATTCGAAGGCATTGAAACGAAGCTGGAAGGCGACGCGGTAGAACAGTTCCTTGGGTATCGCCTCCACCTCGTGAAAATCTACGAAAGTGAATATACGCCTGAAGTGCAGCTTTAGTCTGCGTTGGGAAGCCGGGAGTAACGAGGCTCATGACGAAGAATGAAGCAACACCCAATGGGGCGTCCAGCAACTCACCCTCGCCGCCGCAACAGGGCGGCGAGCAACCGGCCGCTGGCAGCAGAAAGGCAGCTTTCGAGGAGCTGGCCTCTGAGAAACAGCGCCGCGAAGCCCTGCTTGTCAAGGGCACCCGGATCGCCGCGGGTGTCGCAGGGGCCGTGGTTATCATTGGTGGAATAGTGTTTCTTCTGCCTTCCGGCGGCGACGAAGGTGTCCCACTGGAAGAGCGGATAGCCGAGGCCCCCAAGTCGCTGACCTGCGATGAGACCACAATGGGCGACGCAGACATCGCCGCGGTCTGTGCGAAACGCGCTGAATTCCAGGAAAGCTACAGGGTCCTGACCACTGAAATCCTGCCTGGCCTTGAGGCGGCTGCCGGCGAGGCATTTGTGCGGGAGGCACTGGCGGAAATCCAGGAAATTGAGACAAGGGCGGTCCTGGCCTTTGACCGGTCAGATTTCGACGTCGCTGTTATTGCCGTCCAGCAAGCGCTCGAGGCAACGAAACAGCTGGAAAACGAGATCGCGGAGACATTCGCCTCGTCCTTCAGTGAAGCCCAAAGCGCCTTCTTGAGGAATGATGCCGACACGGCGGCAGAATGGATTGGCCAGGCGACCAGACTGGCCCCCCAGAATGCCGAGGCCGCAGCGTTGAGCCAACGTGTCTCTGTGCTGCCGGAAGTCCTGGTGCTGAAACAGAAGGCTGCTGATGCCGCCGTGCAGAACCAGCTGCTCAAGCAACATGACTTCCTTGAGAAGATCGTCGCGCTTGACCCCGCTCGGCAAGATGTCGCCCATGAGCTTGTCTCGATCCGCGAGCAGATAAACCAGGCCCGCTACAATGATTTGTTGCGAAAGGCCACCCTTCTGATCGAAGGGCAAAGCCTTGGGGAAGCGCGCGCCAGCCTCAGGCAGGCCGCTGCCATCTACCCCGGCAGGGACGATGTCACCAAGCTCACCCGCCAGATCAATGAACTGGAAAAGAAACAACGGATCGCAGCGATGCTGGCCCAAGCCAGTGACCTGGAAAGCCAGGACCGCTGGCCCGACGCAGCGAGCCTATACCAGCAAATACTGGCCGACGAACCTGCCAACTTGCGGGCGATCAACGGCCTCGACAAGGCGACAAGAACAGTGAGCGCGAACAACCGCGCGGTTGACATATTGAACAACCAGCACCGCATGCAGGACGCCCGCATTCATCAGCGAATAGGAGAATTTGTTGATGAGATCAGGCCGCTGGCCAGAGACAGCGCCACCCTGTCAAAGACGGTGGAAACACTTGAACAGACCTTGGCCCAATGGCTCCAGGACAAGAAAGTCACCGTGCTGTCGGACGGAAAATCCCTGGTCAAGGTCCGCAGGGTGGGGATTGTTGGCGTTACGTCATCCAAGGACATCAAGCTTCGGCCGGGAAACTATGAGTTCGAATGCACCCGTCAGGGATACAGATCCAAGATCGTCCAGCATTTTGTACCCCCGGACAAAAGCGCATCTTCCATCTCGATCACATGCGATGTTCCGATATAGACCCTTTCACCAGTAATGAAGTTGCCCATGTCGAAGAAACCCACATCTCTCAAAGACCTTAAAAAAGCAAGCCAGAAACGCGAGACATCCAGCGACAGGCAGCAGACGATCCACGCGGCCATCGGCGATGCCAAAGGAAACCACATCAAAGCGCTTCTGTTCGGCGCCGGTGGCATTCTGTCCCTGTTGGTGCTGTTCGCAGGCTTCTATGTTTTTGCCCAGGGAATGGCTGTCAGGATTGCGCCAGATGAAGCCGTGCCCAGTGGCTATGTGACCCTTGAATCGGGGCTTGGCTGGGTCTCTGATGAAAACGAGGTGTTTGTGCTGGGATCATCCTTTGACATCGGGGTGCATGCAAAGGATTTTGTCAGCCAGAGCATCCATATCACGCCGGAAACCAAGTCGAATTTCCTCGAAGTCACGCTGGTCCCGAAACCTGCAACCATCACCCTGACCACCGACCCTATGCAAAGCGGCACCAGGTGGCTCTTGAATGATACGCAGGTCGCAGCCCGCGAAAATCTGGAAATGGATGTACCGCCCGGTGATCACAAGCTTGTCGTGGACCACCCCTATTATGAACCTGTGGAACTGGAGCTGACCCTCCAGCGCGCAGAGGAACTCGAACGCACGATCCCCCTTAGCAAGATACGGGGCCAGATTTCCATACAGGCGCTTCCCACAAATGCCTCGGCTATCCTTGACGGCAGAACAACGGTGTCCCTGCCCTATTCCGGGTTCCTCGAGAGCGGCAAACACTCGGTACAAATCCAGGCACCCGGGTATATGCCGGTTTCCGACCAGATCGAGATCACGAACACACAGAAGCTGGTGGAGCGCAACTACCGCATGCAGCCAATGCAGTCCACGATCCGAGTCAGTGCCACCCCAAGGTCCGCCCGGATCACCCTGGATGGCCGGTCTATCGACATGGGCGCTCCAACCACTGTGAACGCCAATCAAAGCTACCGGGTCAAGGTCTCTCATCCCGGCTATGAGGCCGAACAACAGACCGTACAGGTTGGGCCAGGCAAAACGCGCGACATATCAATAGAGCTGAAGGCGGCCACCGGGTCAGTGACTTTTGTGTCAGAACCCATGGGGAGCGATCTTTATATCAACGGCCAGAACAGGGGCCAGACCCCGCAGACCATTGACCTGCAGGTCCTGCCGACAAAGGTCGAATACAGGCTGAACGGATACAGGTCCGTCACCAAAAACACGACGCCGGTCAAGAACAAGACAACCACGTTGAAAGCGACCCTCAAGACCGAACTGGAAGCCCGGCTGAGTGAGATGCCGCGCACCATGAAAAACAGCGTCGGCATAGAGCTTGTCAGGTTCAAGCCTGATCAGCAGGCCTTTTTCATCGGGGCCGAGCGCGGAGAAATTGGCCAGCGAGCCAACGAGATCTACCGCCAGATGCAGCTGACCAAATATTTCTACGTTGGCAAGCACGAGGTAACTGTGGGCCAATTTGGCAAGTTTTCGCCGTCCCACGGGCAGGGACAGGCCAACAACATGCCGGTCACCAGCATCAGCTGGCTTCAGGCTGCAGAATACTGCAACTGGTTAAGCCAGCAGGAAAACCTGCGCCCCTTCTACACCATCCGCTCTGGCGCCGTGGTGGCATATGATCCCTATGCCGACGGTTACAGGCTGCCTTCCGAAGCGGAATGGGAGTGGCTGGCCCGCAAGGCAAACAGGGTGCATTCAAGCCCCTACACCTGGGGCCCAAGGCCCACGCTCACGAAGGCCAGCGGCAATCTGGCGGATGTCTCTGCCAAAGGCGCGGTCCCCCGGATTATCCCAACCTACACGGATGGATACGCCAAGCTGGCCCCTGTCGGCAGCTTCCCGGCGGAGAAATCCGGCCTGCACGACATGTCTGGCAACGTGCGGGAATGGGTGAATGACAGGTACGCCCTGGTGGTGCCTGCCAGCGGCGTTGTCACTGTAAATTACTTCGGGCCCGCAGCAGGCGAAGGCCATACGGTGAAAGGCTCCAGCTTCAAGACCGCGGGCCAGACCAACCTGCGCGCTGCCAGCAGAAGCGGGGAAGATTTTCCGGCGGAAGACATCGGCTTTCGGGTGGCGCGCTATGTTTATGGCGCGGAAGACAGATAAGGGAACGGCAAGATGGGAACAAGCAGCAATCGACCGGCTTCAGTGCCGCCTATGGCACCGTCACCAGGCACGGGGTTCGGGCCACCTGGGCATAACGCCAGGAAAGAAAGGCGCCTGCGCAAGGCGCTCATTTTCCTGGGTGTGCTGATCCTGGCCTATATCTACTCAGACAGCCTTTTGGCCCAGCAGTCTTCCGCCCAGCGCGTTTCCATCGGCCAGGCGGTCGATTTCCCGAACGATATTTAGGCACCCTCAAGTGCAGGTTAGGAACCAAGAATGAAGAATACTCTTATCGCTTTCGGCATCTTTGTTGGCATCGCTGTCCTTGTGCATTTGATCTATCTCGGCATCATTATCCCCCAGGCCGAACAGGCGATGCTTGCCGCCATTCAGAACGGCCAGTCCGTGTCCCGCAGCTGGTGGGTCATCCTGCAAGACGGGGAGCAGGAAATCTGCATCATCCTGATGCTATTTGGCATGTATCTGATCGGCCAAAGCCTGACGCGGCTCTGGTCGGAGAATTATCTCTTCAAGGTCGATCTTCTGGCAGAATCCGACGCCGAGCATCACAGCCTCAAGGAAGTCCTGAAGGACCTCGGCGAGCTGGACGAAAAAATCAAATCCACCCCTCTGGTGCAAACCCTGTCCGCCAGCCTGCGCCGCTATCTGATCACCAATAATGTGCAGAATGCCTCTGACGCCGTGACAACCAGCGTCGATGCGCTGGCGGTTCGCATTGAAGCCGGAAATTCGATGATCCGCTACATGATCTGGGCGATCCCGTCGATCGGCTTTATTGGCACCGTACGCGGCATTGGTGCCGCTTTGTCGAAGGCCGATGAAGCGCTCGCTGGCGACATTGTCGGCATGACGGCATCGCTTGGTGTTGCCTTCAATTCCACGCTGGTGGCCTTGTGCATCAGCATTGTCCTGATGCTTTTGCTGCATGCGCTTCAGAAGATGCAGGACGAGCTCTTGGTGCAAACCCAGGACTATTGCGAAAAAACCCTGCTGGAGCGCATCAGCAAAACGAACTGATGGTTTGAGACTGGCCCTAGCTGGAGCGGCAAAGCGTGGCATCAAAAAGAAAAATCGAAGGGTCTACCCTTGCCTTCCTGGACATCATTTCCTGCGGCCTGGGGGCGATCATCCTCATTTTCCTGATCATCAAGCACAATATCGATATCGGGTCGGAGCAGACGGATGACCTGCAGTCCCAGCTCGCGGCGCTTGAAGAACAGGCCAACAGGATTTCCGATGAAACCGAAAAGCTGAGGCGGCAAAACGCAGACCTTGAACGGGCCGGCAAGTCCCTTGAGGACAATATTGTCGATTCAGAAGGCAAGCTTGCCGCGCTCAAGGCGCAGAATACGTCCCAGGAGAAGAACAACAAGATCGCGGAAGGCGAGATCAAGCAGATCGAATCCGAGATCCCGTCGGACCCCATCGAACTCGAAGGCGCGGGCCAGGCGAACTATATTGTTGGCATGTCCGTTGAAGGCAAGCGGATCGCCATCATCATTGACCACAGCACGTCGATGACCCACCCAACACTGGATCAGGCCATCCTCGCAAAGTTCGACACCCCGGCCCAGCGCCAGGCAGCACCGAAATGGCAGCAGACGGTCCGCATCGCAAAATGGCTGATCGCCCGCATTCCCGGCCAGTCGGAATATGCCGTCATCGGCTTCAACAACAAGGCGGCGCTCTTGTCGCCGCAGAACGGCTGGCAGGCCGCCAACGACACGGCTGCCCTTGCCCAGACAATGCTGTCGATTGCCGCCATCAGCCCGTCCGGCGGGACGAACCTTGAGGAAGGCATCAAGGCCGCGCTTCAACTAAAGCCCCGGCCCACAAGCATCTATATCGTGACAGACGGCCTGCCCACAAATGGGCGGGCCTCCTGCGCCAGAAAATCATCGGTGACCCCCAAGTGCCGCGGCAAGCTGATGGAAGAGGCCTCAAAAACGCTGGCCTCCACCTTTCCGCGGGGAGACGTGCCCGTAAACACCATCCTCCTGCCCATGACCGGTGATCCGGACGCCGCGGCCTATTTCTGGGGCTGGGCAAATGCATCCAAGGGCATCGTCCTGTCGCCAACAAAGGCCTGGCCATGAAGAGAAGAGACCGCGACACCGATATCTTCAGCTTGTCCTTCCTGGACATCGTGTCCTGCGCGTTTGGCGCGGTCGTGATCTTGCTGATCATCTCAAGGCCCGGCATGGCGCCCGAGGGTGGCGGCCCCGACAGCAAGGACCTGCTTAGGCAAGTGTTTCGGGCTGAAGCCGAAAACGCCCAGCTGGCGGACCTGAGCGAACAGGAAAAGCTGGACCTTGAAGGCCAGAAGAACAAGAACCGCGCGCTCGCCGACCAGCTCAAGGACGTCAGGCAGCTCACCAAAACGGAAGAGTTCCGCGCGGCCCAGCTCGCCCGCAGCCTGGCGGAAATTCAGGCGCGGAAGGAGCTTCTGGAGAAACTCATGCAGGCGCAGGACGCAACACCAGACGCCGAACCAACCGAAGAGGTCGGCGGCATCCCGGTGGACAGCGATTATGTGATCTTTGTCATCGATACAAGCGGCAGCATGCGGGATAAATGGCGCCACGTGAAAAGCGTGATCGACAGGGTTCTCACCATGCACCCCAAGGTCAAGGGCTTCCAGATCATGAACGACAATGGCTTTTACCTGAAAAACAAGGGCGGCTGGATCAAGGATACCCCCGCCCAAAGGCAACTTGCGCTGGGCCAGACCAACAACTGGTCGCCGAATTCCAACAGCAACCCCTACGCGGGGATCGCGGAAGCCCTGCGCGCCTATGGCACACAAAGGGGCAAGCTTGCCATTTATGTTTTTGGCGATGATTTCGCCCAGGGCCAGTATGACAATACGGCGGCGTCCATTTCCGCCCTCAATACATCAGCGAACGGCAAAAGGCTCGCCCGCATCCACGGCATCGGCTTCGCCGAGCGCACGTCCCGGTTCCGGACAGTGGACCAGGGCGCCTATAGCTTTTCTGTCCTGATGACGGCTGTGGCACGGGAAAACGACGGCGCCTATATCAGCCTGTCGCAGTGATGGCCTCAGCCAGAGTGTGACGCCCCCGCCAAACCACAGGGAGCGAGGTAGGTTGATAGGGACCGCTTTCGGCCATAAAGGGACTATTGGAAGGTGTAATGATTTCTCTTCCTGAATAGTCGCCTTCTGACCCAAAGCGGTCGACTCTCACACCCACGGGGGTGCGCACCCTAAGCGTACCTCCGCCGTTTCCGCATCCGGCAGATTCACAGGACGCCTTCAGCGATGCAGGATAGCCCACCCTGTCACTTTGCGACCTAAAATGACCAGCTCAGGGAAGCCCTGACGGAGTTGCCTGTGTAGTCCGCCACCGGCAGATTGGAAATGGCCGCCACATATTTATATTCGGCACCGAATTCGAGCTTTTTCGTCAAGGGAACCTCGAGGCTTACCCGAGCGGTATGGCGCTTGTCCTGGCGTTCTTCGCCAATAGCCGGATCAACCGCGGAATAATCCTTCTGCCGGTATTGATAGCGTAGCCTGAAGGTGGCTTCCTTGCCTGCCAGATCAAATGGCTTCTTGTAACTGGCATCGAACGTGTGGCCCCAGTATGAGAGGCTGTCAATGCCCGCAGTCTGACGGCTGATATCATAGCCAACGGTTATATTTTCACCCTTGCCCAACAGGAAGTAGAATTTGGCGTCGGCGCTGTGCCGGTCTGCGTTCCGCTCCGACCGGGCAGGATCAGCAAATGCCTGGTGCCGGAACTGATAGCTGGCGGTCATATAGACCTTCTTGGCGACCAAGAGGCCAATGTCCGGCCCCATCGCATGCACGTCCAGGAATCCGTCACCGTCCAGACGGATATGATCATACCGGTAGCTTGCCCCCACATTCACCTTGCCAGACTTGGTTTTCAGGCGCGCAGACAAACCATGAATCTGCAGATCAAAAGTCGTGAGGTCCTGGTGGAGGCTTTGAAAGAAGCTGTAGCGACCGCTCAGGCTGGTGTCGCCCTTCTCCAGCACCTGAGCGCCGATTGAGCCGTTGATGCGCAGCATGCTGTCGCCCTGTCGGCTTGTGCTGTCGATGGAATCGATCGTGATATTATCATTATATTCGGCCCCAAATTCGAGATCGAGATCAATATCCCCTTCAGCTGTCGCAGCGTCCGCAGCAACCAAAGAAAAGCTACCCACAAGTACCGACACATGTGCCAAACCTCGCGTACCCCGCATAAACACTCCCTCTATAGCCTGTTATTCTGAATTTGTTCGGGCCAGGCCGTAGCCATAAGTTTCGTCAAAACCCGGCTTACCCAGGTCTGTCGCCTGGGCCTTGATGGCTTCAAAAGCTGTCGCCACCTCACCGCCATATTTTTCCATCGCCAGTTGCGCCAACATGGCCGCGACGAAAGGCGAAGCGATAGAGGTACCCGTCTTGGCGCCCACGCCACCGGACGCGTTCCCGGTGAAGACAGACACTCCGGGGGCGGACAGGTCAACGTGCATCCCGCGGTTAGCGCGCAGGAAGACCCGACCTTCATAATCAACAGCCGTCACGGCAACGACGGGATCAATAGCTGCTGGATAAAGCGGAGCAGCGCCGGGGCCAGCATTGCCAACAGCCGCCACAATGGTCATCCCCCGATCGATCGACCGGCGAACGGCGATCTCAAGAAGCCCGTTCTGCGGACCCGACAGGCTCATGTTCACCACCTTGACCTTGCTCTGCAGCATCCAGTCCAGCGCCCGCACAAGGCTCTCGGCCGTGGCTACCTTTTCACCCTTCGAGGTCTCCAGGAAAACGCTGGCAGAATAGAGCGTGGCCCCAGGCAAAAGCCCGAACGAGTCCTTTAATCTCTGACCTACAAGAATACTGGCAACCGCCGTGCCATGTTCCATGGGCCGGGGTGCGTCATAGGAGACGAAATCCTGGGCGATGATAGTGCCGGGCGCAAACAGCGGATGCTTCGTTTCAATGGCTGTATCAATCAGCCCGATGGCAAGCCCAGGTACCGCGTGCGCTTCAAAACCCAATGATCTTGCCATGTTGGCCGGCAACGACTTGCTGTCGCCGTCATGACCAACAGCATTTTCTGGCGCATAGAGGTGGTTGCGGTCCACCGCGCCACTTTCGAGAGCCGCAGACAGGGCGTCAATGTCACCCTGCAATTCCGCTGGCTCAGTCCGCCGTGCCCGAACCAGCACCATGTCCAGCCCCGGCAAATATTCCATATTACGCTCTTCAAAAGAGGACAGGTCGATGGCCTCTGCCGCATCCCGTTCGGCGAGCAGAAGTACCTCATCCGCGACAAATGCCGCGCCAAATTCTTCTTCAACTTCGAAATAGTCGCGTTCAGCCACCAATTGCTCTGCCACCCTAAAGGTGTCGTCACCCAGGGATTCTTGGCGATCATCCTGGCTTTTGTCGTCGCGATCATCCGAGCGTTCATTCGAGGGAGCTGGATCCTCCGGTTCGCCTAAGCCATCCAAGTGTTCCGTGGTGCCATCATCATCCGCCCTGACATCGCCTTCGTCTTTCCCCGTCACCGCACCAATGTTATCGGCCATGTCTTCTGCGGCATCCTCCGCTTCTTTGGCTGCTTCTTCAGCGGCATCTTCGGCTTCCTTTGCAGCCTCTTCAGCCGCATCCTCCGCCTCTTTGGCAGCGTCCTCGGCCGCGTCTTCCATCTCGTCCGCCAAGTCTTCGGCTTCTTCCTCAGCTTGTTTCTCAGCTTCGTCTTCGGCCTGTTTCTCGGCTTCCTCTTCAGCCTGCTTCTCGGCTTCTTCCTCAGCCTGCTTTTCGGCTTCCTCTTCAGCCTGCTTCTCGGCTTCTTCTTCGGCCTGTTTCTCAGCTTCCTCTTCAGCCTGCTTTTCGGCTTCCTCCTCAGCCTGCTTTTCGGCTTCCTCTTCAGCCTGCTTCTCGGCTTCTTCCTCAGCCTGCTTCTCGGCTTCCTCTTCAGCCTGCTTTTCGGCTTCCTCTTCAGCCTGCTTCTCGGCTTCTTCCTCAGCCTGCTTTTCGGCTTCCTCTTCAGCCTGCTTCTCGGCTTCCTCTTCAGCCTGTTTCTCGGCTTCTTCCTCAGCCTGTTTCTCGGCTTCTTCCTCAGCCTGCTTCTCAGCTTCTTCCTCAGCCTGTTTCTCGGCTTCCTCTTCAGCCTGCTTTTCGGCTTCTTCTTCAGCCTGCTTTTCGGCTTCCTCTTCGGCCTGCTTTTCGGCTTCCTCTTCGGCCTGTTTCTCAGCTTCCTCTTCAGCCTGCTTTTCGGCTTCCTCTTCCGCCTGCTTTTCAGCTTCCTCTTCAGCCTCGGCTTCCGCTTCATCCTCAGCCTGGTCTTCGGCTTCCTCTTCCGCCTGCTTTTCAGCTTCCTCTTCAGCCTCGGCTTCCGCTTCATCCTCAGCCTGGTCTTCGGCTTCATCCTCTTCAGGGCCGAAATATGCCGATGCCTTGTAGCCGGCTGGCGCCGAGGCACGCTCCTCAAAACGCCCGCCAGCCTTGTAGGCTTCAGCCGGAAGGGCATAGATCACCTGGGACACGACCAGCGCGCTAAAGCCGCACAGCAATGTCAGGTGATGATGTTTCATATTCCCGATCTCCGACCTGAGGGGGCACCGAATGCCAAAAAACCATTATATCATAATCGCGGCCAAAGCCACTTCAGTACTGTAACGCGCCCGCGCAGGATTTTATTCCCTCCACGAACGCGGAAATCTTCATGATGGTATTCATGGCTCCATGAAGACAATCAAGGTCATAATAAATTGAAAAAATTAAGAAAGCAGGAATAAACTCGGGCAGCTTACCGTTACCAAGGTGATGAACGCAGTGATGAAACAACACCCAGCCGACATTTGGCGCGAAGAATTGGTAGCTCTGCTCCCAAGGCTGCGGCGGTATGCTGTCTCGCTGACCGGTACACTTCATGACGGTGAGGACCTGCTGCATTCCACGGTTGAAAGGGCCCTTCTGAGGGTCGACCAGTTCAAGCAGGGAACTGATCTGGACCGATGGCTGTTTCGCATCTGCAAGAACCTGTGGCTGGATGAGGTGAGATCACGGAAAGTCCGGGGTGAAACAAGCAAGCCTGAAACGCCAAAGAATGAACCCTGGGTCGATGGGGAAAACCAGGCCACCGCGGTGATTGGCCTCTCTGAACTTGGGGCCATGCTATCGAAGATGCAGGATGACCATAGGGAGATCCTGCTTCTTATTGTTGTTGAAGGCTATTCATACAAGGAGGCTGCCGAACAGTTGGAGCTTCCTATTGGAACGATAATGAGCAGGCTAGCCAGGGCCCGATCCAAGCTCGTTGAACTCTCTTCGCTGACGCGCGAAGGAGAAGGAAACGAGAATGTGGTGCCGTTCGGACGAGAACGGGAGAGATGATATGAAAATTGAAGACACAGACCTGATGGCCTACATGGACGGAGAACTGTCCCCGGCCAGGGCCCGCGAAATTGAAGAGCAGCTTGCCCAGTCCTCTGATCTACGCGAACAGTTGGACCGCATGCGCACGGCCGACACCTTGTTAGCCAGAAGCCTTGAGCGCACGACACCGCGATCGACACGGCCAGAAACGATGGCGATCGTTGACGACTTGGCGCGCGAGCTAGCGCATAAGGAAACCAGGCAGGAAACCAACCTGATCCCCCTTGCGCAACCAGACCGGGGCCCTCGCTCCCTCTGGAAACGGCCATTCGTGCCGCAGGCCATTGCGGCCTCAGTCGCCCTATTCATTGGATTTGGTGCAGGCAACCTGGCGTCGAGGAATGATGACGCGGCGACCGGGACTTTCACCGATTATACCATGGGGCAGATCAGCCCCCAGTCGGCGCTCTATCAGGCGCTTGAAACATCGGCCAGCAACCAGACGGTTCAGTTTGGCCCGGGAAATGAGGCATCCGCAACGCTGATGACCACTTTCCAGACCGCAGGAGGCACCTATTGCCGGGAGTTTGCGGCAGCAGCCCCTGGCGGCGGGAACCACGGCATTGCCTGCAGGAAGAACGGGGGGTGGATTATCAAGGCCGTGATTGCCACCAATGTATCTGGCGCAACCGATGATGACATGTTTGTAACCGCGAGCGACGCAGCAACAGACCCCATCGGCACCATGGTCATGTCCATGATGCAAGGCGACGCCCTCAGCTTGAGCGACGAGGAAAAAGCCATCAAAGATAACTGGAACTGAGGCTCTTCGGAGCCTCAACCACCTGTATATCCTATCTTTTTTCCTTTTCTGAAAAAAAATATCGAACCCATGGAATAAATTCCAGACCTGTCCCGTTACCCAGATAACAACACGCTATTTTTTTGCTGGAGAACGGACATGACTGATTTTATTGGAACAAGTGGTGACGACACCCTAACCGGCGGCGCCAACAGCGACGAGCTCGAAGGCCAGGCGGGCAACGACATGCTGGTCGGCGGTGCAGGCGACGACAAGCTGAAAGACGGTGCAGGCGATGACACCTTGACTGGTGGCAGCGGCGCTGATCGCTTCAAAATCACTGGCGACGGCGACGATGTCATTACCGACTTCACCCCGCCCGAAGGCGATCAGATCGATCTCCGCGAATTCGATACGATCAATTCCATAGACGACCTCCTCGCGATCTCGAGTCAGTCGGGCAGCAATGTAGTCATTTCCCTGCCAGGCAGTGATACTTTGACACTTGAAGGCACGACCCTGTCTGACCTTGGCGCCTCGGCCTTCCGCTTTGAAGAAGCTGACAGCGCTGACGAAGAAGAAGGCAGCGACGAGGAAGATGACAGCTCAGAAGATGAGACCGAAGGCGAAACTGACGAAGATGAATCCGAAGACGAGTCTGAAGACGAGTCTGAAGACGAGGACGAAGACGAAGACGAAGACGAAGACGAAGAGGATGAAGACGACGACATCCAGGGTTCGGATGACGACGACGAGCAACGCGGTTTCGATGGTGACGACACGCTGGATGGCGGGCTCGGCGATGATGAAATCAAGGGCGGCGACGGCAACGACAAACTGTTCGGCGGCGAAGGCGCAGACGAAATCAAGGGCGAAAACGGCAACGACACCATCTCTGGCGGTGCCGGTGAAGATGAACTGAAAGGCGGCAATGGCGCCGACGTCCTTGATGGCGGTGACGATGACGATGAGATCAAAGGTGGTGGCGGCGCAGATGTCCTCTCCGGCGGGAACGGCGATGACGAGATCGACGGCGGTGAAGGCGACGATGTCATGACTGGCGGCGCAGGGGCGGATAAGTTCGAGATCGACCCGAAATCCTCTGACGTCATCACTGACTTTAACGGTGCGGAAGGCGATGTGATCGACCTGGATGATTGCGATGCCTTCGATGCATTCGCGGAAATGCTGGCCGCGTCCAGCCAGGTTGGCGCCCATGTAGTGATCGAGCTTGGCACCGGCGAGACACTAACCCTTCAGAACACCAATATCGACGACCTGTCCGCCAGCTACTTCGAGTTTGACGACGGTGACGACGAGTTGGACGACGAGGACTTTGATGGCAGCGACGACGACGACGACCACGAAGGCGACGATTCCGCACAGAAGCTGAAAGGTGGCAATGGCAACGACAACCTCAAAGGCAACGGCGGTAACGACTTCATGACCGGCGGCTCAGGCAAAGACACCATCGACGGCGGCGACGACGATGACGAAATCTATGCCGGTGAGGATGATGATGACGACGACACGTTTGCAGGCGGCAGTGGCAACGACATCGTGGGCGGCGGCGCAGGCAACGACTTCCTGGTCGGCGATGACTTCAATAACGACGGCATCGGCGACGATGGCGACGACACGCTTTATGGCGGTGATGGCGACGACATCGTGATTGCCGGCAGTTGGCACGATGACGACAAGGATGGCCTGTTCGACGATGGCGAGGAAAACACAAGCGGCGGCGCCAGCAACAGCGTATGGTCCGGTGCCGGCGATGACCAGGTCTACGGCGCGAACGGTGACGATGTCATCGGTGGCGGTGACGGCGACGACAGGATCCTCTCGGGTGGCGGTGACGACATTGTCTATGCCGGCAAGGATGACGGCGAAGATGAAATCGAGGGCGGCGACGGCAACGACAACATCTTTGCCTCGAACGGCAATGACGACATTAGCGGCGAAGGCGGCGATGACACGCTGTTCGGAGGTGCCGGCGACGATACAGTCGACGGCGGTGACGGCATCGACCAGATATACGGCGGCGCCGACAATGACCTGCTGATCGGGGGAAGTGGCGCAGACACCTTCTTCTTCGGCAACAATCACGGCAACGATGTTGTGGACGATTTCGATGTCGCACTTGATACCCTGTACCTTGTGAACACCAACACGGATTTCACTTCTGTGGAGGACGTCCTGGCTGCCAGTCAGGCGACGACCGTAGGTGGCGAAGCTGGCGTCCTGATCGATACGGGGGACGGCTCATCCGTCTTCCTGGTGGGGCTGGGTCTGTCTGACCTCCAGTCCGCCTCAATCGACCTCTAGCTGCATCTCGGTCACTAGAGCATTTTCCGATCACTCTAAGTCATATCCGGCAGCGGCGAAATAGTTCTGGCATTCTGCTGGGGTGAGCAATTCGATGCCCCTACCGATGGCTTCCCATAGGTCTTCCTTTGTTCTGGCAGCGGTCTTTTTCAGGAAGCTTTTGAGTTTGGAAAAGGCCATCTCGATGGGGT